>Ga0160466_100034_pt1 | contig 212262 bp, 204 predicted proteins | sample HID1971M_E11MG_FD_108245 | JGI IMG/M metagenome (GOLD analysis project Ga0160466, IMG submission 108245) | Enriched millipede-associated microbial communities from UW Madison campus, WI, USA - HID1971M_E11 MG | ecosystem: Host-associated > Arthropoda: Insects > Digestive system > Unclassified ... | reverse complement strand
CGCCGCCAGCTCCCAGCTCGCGTTGCTTTCCCAGAAGGCCGAGAACAGGTTCTTGCCGGGCAGCGTGTTGGTGAAGAAGGCCTGGCCGACCCAGCCGACGATGGCCAGGGTCATGGCGATCCACACGCCGCCAGCGAGCAAGAGAAGCATGATGGCGAGCAAGAGCGCGCCCATGAACAGTGTTTCGAGCATGGCGTGCGTTCAGACGTCGGAGGAAAAATCGCCGGCTGCGTGCCGTTCTTCGATGGCGCGCTGGTAGCTGGGCTTTTCGCCGCGCACCACGCCGACCAGCTCATCGAGCATGGCAATCAAGAGCAGCCAACAGCCGATCACGAAGGCGGACTGCGGAATCCAGATCGGAATGACCACCAACCCTGTGGCCATCTCCGCGAACTCGTAGCTTTCGTACGTGAAGCTGGTCGCCCAGTAGGTCAGGTAAGCCACCGACACTGCCGCGATCAGCAGGCACATCACGTCCAGCACGCGCCGCACTTTCAGCGGCACCGCGTCCAGCAGCAGCGTCACGCGAACGAAGTCACCATGCCGGAACGCATGCGCCATCGCAAAGAAGGCCGCAGCGGCGCACAGCCAGGAGACGATGTCGTTGAGCCCGCTCACATGCCAGTTCATCTGCCGGCCCACGCCGGCCACGATCATCAGCACGAAGATCAGGAACACGCAGAACGCGCCCAGCGCGCCTGCACCGTCGTACAGGCGATCGAGGAAGCGGCGCACGGCTTACTTCTTCTTGTAGGTGTCGACGATGGAAGCACCGTCTGCACCAGCGGCCTTGAGCCAGTCGGCCTGCATGATGCCGCCGACCTGGCGCATGTCGGTGTCCAGCTTGGGCGAAGGCTTGTGCACCTTCATGCCGCGCTCGGCGAGCAGGCGCTTGTACTCGTCGTTCTTCTCCTGTGCGACCTTCCAGCCGCGTGCCTCGGCGTCGGCCGCGGCCTTGGTGACGGCGGCCTTGCCGGCAGCGTCGAGTGCATCGAAGGCCTTGGCGTTGACCAGGATCGCGTTCTTCGGAATCCACGCCTGCGTGTCGTAGAAGTTCTTGATGTGCTCGAAGGTCTTGGTGTCGTAGCCGGTGGAGCCCGAGCTCATGTAGCTCTCGATCACGCCGGTGGCCATCGCTGCGCTCAGTTCGGCCTGCTGGATCTGCACGGGCTGCGCGCCGATGAGCTCGGCGATCTTCGCCGTGGCCGGGCTGTAGGCGCGCCACTTGATGCCGCGCAGGTCGGCCACCGAGCCGATCTCCTTCTTGGTGTAAATGCCCTGCGGCGCCCATGGCACCACGAACAGCACCTTGATGCCTTGGGCGGCGAGCAGCTTGTCCATCGCGGGCTTGGAGGCGTCGTAGAGCTTGCGGGCCTCGGGGTACGTGGTGGCCAGGAAGGGCACGCCGTCCAGCGCGTAGATCGGGTTCTCGTTGGCGTAGTTGGCCAGCAGGATCTCGCCGGCCTGGGCCTGGCCGCTTTGCACGGCGCGCTTGATCTCGGGCGCCTTGAACAGCGACGCGTTCGCATGCACCGTGATCTTCAGCTTGCCGCCGGTGGCCGCGCCCACGTCTTTCGCGAACTGCGTGATGTTCTCGGTGTGGTAGTTGGTCGCGGGGTAGGCATTGGCCAGATCCCATTTGGTCTGGGCGTGAGCGCCGAGAGAGAAGGCCAGGCCCGCGAAGGCAGTGACGACGGCGTGCGCGTAGGGATTTCGCATGGAAACGCTCCAGGAGTGCAAAGAGGGAAAAGGGAGGGAGAGGAAACGAATGAACGAGGCGAAGCCGCGGCGTGCAATCCATGCACGCCGTGGCGCCGACGGCCAAGCCGGCTATTCCTTCTTCTTGGGGGCCAGCTCGAGCGGGCTGGCCGGCAGGTCGGAGCGCCGGGGCTCGGGCTTGTCCGCGACCTTGCAGTCCTGGTCCTTGAAGGGGCCGGCCTCGCGCACCCAGTCGGGGCTGATCGGATGCTGCGCGCAGACGGCCTTGCCGCTGACCTTGTTGCGCATCAGGTAGAAGCTCTCGGTGGGTTGCGCCAGGGCCGCGCCCGACAACGCCAGGCCGACGATGCCGATGAAGAGTTGGTGTTTCATGTCCATGCCTTCTTGTGATGCAACGTTGTCAGGGTGCCGGCGCCGACAGGGTCTTCGCCATCGCGATCACCAGGTTGCGGCCCTGGGCCACGATGGAATCGCGGAAGCCCTCGAAGGTTGCATCCGTGATCTTGCCGTCGCTGCCCGCGCCGAAGCGCGTCATGACCGGCGTGTGGATGTGCCCGGCGGGAATGTTCAGCTTGAAGGTGTCGCGCAGCAGCGTATTGCGGTACGCGCTCGCATTGGAGAGGTAGTTGCCGCCGCCGCCCCGGCTGGCGCAGTTGTTGTCCAGCGGGCCCAGCGCGTCTTTCTTGCACGGCTGCACGGAGTAGGTGTCGCGCCGCAGCACGTCCCAGCCACCGGGCGTGCCGGTGTCGCGGTTGATGACGCCCTCGCCCGTCTTCGCGTCGATCATGGCCTGGAACGGCAGCGTCGACACCGTGAACTGCGGCGGCGTCTCCTTGGCCCAGGGCCGCGGCAGGAAGCCGAGCCAGCGCTCCGGCGGATAGATGTCGCAGTCGAGCACCGACGGGAACCTGTCGCCGTCCATGCAGGCGGGCCAGACGTTGTCGTTGCCCGGGATGCTGGCCAGGTGGTAGCGGCCGTTGAAGTGCTCCAGGTGGAAGGCACCGCCGCCCTGGCTCATGGAGATGGACGCGTCCACGCGCTTGGGCCCGGGCTTGAACCACGGCCCCAGCGTGTCTTCCTGCATGCCCTGCAGGAAGGGCGGGTAGTTCACGGGCAGGATGAAGGTGCGGATGACGGCCGTGGTGCCGTCGCCCAGCGCCACGGTGTTGCCGTCCAGCGAGAGGATGGTCGCGCCCGAGGGATTGCCGATGCGGATGTTCGGGTTGTCGTGAACGCCCGGCGTGCCCAGCGTGAAGGGATCGAAGCCGCTGACGAGGATGCGCTTGTGGCCCGCGCCTTCCGGAAAGTCGATCGCGTACTGGCCGCGCGACGCGCGCTCGAATTCGTTCTCCAGCGCGGCGCGCTGTGCGTCGTCGAGCGGGAAGTCGGGCTTCCACTGGCGCAGCGCGAACGTCATGGTCAGGCGCGCCCAGTACAGCATGCGGTCGTCGCTCTGCGGCAGGCTGCCCTCGACCTTGCGGCCCTGCACCCGGTCCACCGCGGCCTGCCACAGCTGCTGGCCCTCGGCCTTCAGCAGGGTGACGGCCGCGTCGTAACTCGACGCACCGGCCAGTCCGTCCTTGCACAGCTTGAGTGCGAACGCCGGCCCGAATTTGTCGAAGCCGCTGGCCTGCAGCACCTGCTGCGAGAAGCTCGCCGCATCGCTGGCGCTGAGCTTGTTGGGCAGGCGCTGCTCTTCGTACGAGGCCGCGACGCCGGTGTCCATCGCGCACCTGGCCTGGATCGCCGGCGGCGCGGGTGGTGGGGGATTCGTCGTCGGTGGCGGTGCGGGCGGCGGTGCGTTGGCAGCGGCGATCGCTGCTGCAATGGCCGCGACGGTGGCCGGGTCAGCACCGCCACCTCCGCCGCCACCACCGCATCCCGCCAATACCGCCGCGCAGATGCCCAGCCCCAGTGCATTCCGACGCCAGGAGATGCCGCCCTGCGGGGCGCCTGTGGCGTCCTTCGCTTTGCAGTCGTCCCCCGCAGAGGGGCTTGGATGAAAGTCGCTTGCCATGACGAATCGCTCCCATGAATGTGGTGTGTGCAGACAAGGAAAGCCTCGCGGCCGGTTGCCGTGAGCCTCGGCAATTGGTCAACACCACCATGCATCCAGGTCTCAACCGCTCTATCTTGGTTGAGCTTTGATTGATGTTTTGTTGAACAATTAATCGAATGATGCCCCACCATATTCGTCATGAAATTGGTGCAAACCCGCGAGATGAAGGACGCGCCCACCAACGCTGCACAGCGGCGCCTTGGTGATTCGTGGGGTGCGCGCGAGGGCAAACGAGCACCGCAGGCAGAGCGACGCGCCGCCCCGGACTGCTGAGATAATGACCACCCCGCCACCCCCACCGCCGGATGCGCCATGACCCTGTCCGCCTACCTGCTGTTCCTGCCCGCCTGCTTCGCCATCAACATGGCGTTCGGCCCCAACAACCTGCTGTCGGTCACCAACGGCGCGAAGCACGGCGTGTCGCCGGCCGTGATCGCGGCGAGCGGCCGGCTGGTGGCCTTCGCGGTCATGATCGCCATCGCGGGCCTGGGCATGGGCGCGGTGCTGGTGGCGTCGGAGCTGGCCTTCGACGTCATCAAGTACATCGGTGCCGCGTACCTCGTGTGGATCGGCGTGCGGCTGCTGCGCGCGCCGGCACCGACCGCGCAAGTGCAGGCGCACGAGGCCGCGCCGCCGTCGATGCGCGCGCTGGTGCGCCAGGAGTTCACGGTGGCGGCCGGCAACCCGAAGGCGATCCTGGTGTTCACCGCCTTCTTCCCGCAGTTCGTGGTGCCTGGCGCGTACGCGTCGAGCTACGTGCTGCTGGGCGTGACCTTCCTGGTGTTCGAGCTGGTCGCGATCGCGCTGTATGCGCTGCTCGGCGCGCGCATGCGCCGGCTGGCCAATGGCAGCCGCGCGATGCGCTGGTTCAACCGCGTGAGCGGCAGCATGATGGTCGGCTTCGGGCTGATCCTCGCGTTCACGCGCCGGCCGGCGGGCTGAGCCGCGGCCGCGCGGCGGTCAGCACTCGACGATGTTCACGGCGAGGCCGCCGCGCGAGGTTTCCTTGTACTTGGTCTTCATGTCCGCGCCGGTCTGCATCATGGTCTGGATGACCTTGTCCAGCGACACGAAGTGCGAGCCGTCGCCGCGCAGGGCCATGCGCGCCGCATTGATGGCCTTCACCGCGCCCATCGCGTTGCGCTCGATGCACGGGATCTGAACCAGCCCGCTGACCGGGTCGCAGGTCATGCCCAGGTTGTGCTCCATGCCGATCTCGGCGGCGTTCTCGACCTGGCCGGGCGTGCCGCCCATCACCGCGGCGAGCGCGCCCGCCGCCATCGAGCAGGCCACGCCGACCTCGCCCTGGCAGCCGACCTCGGCGCCCGAGAGCGAGCCGTTCTTCTTGTAGAGGATGCCGATGGCCGCCGCGGTGAGCAGGAACTCGACCACGGCCTCGTCGCCCGCGCCGGGAAAGAAGCGCTGGTGGTAATGCAGCACTGCCGGGATCACGCCCGCCGCGCCGTTGGTGGGAGCGGTGACCACGCGCCCGCCGGCCGCGTTCTCTTCGTTGACGGCCATGGCGTACAGGTTGACCCAGTCCATCGCCGCGAGCGGGTCGGGCGCGGCCTGCGCCGTGCCGCTGCCCTGCAGCTGACCGAACAGGTCGGCCGCGCGCCGCCGCACCTGCATGCGCCCGGGCAAGGTGCCGGTGCTCGCGCAGCCGCGGCGCACGGCGCCGGCCATGGCGTCCCACACCTGCAGCAATTCCGAGCGCACCTCGGCCTGCGGTCGCCACTGCGTTTCGTTGGCCATCATCAGCGCGGCGATCGACAGGCCCTGCGCGCGGCATTGCGCCAGCAGTTCCGCGCCGGTGTCGAAGGCGAAGGGCAAAGCGGCCGGTGCCGGACGCTGCACGCCGGCTTCGTTGCGCACGCTCTCGCCCTGCGCATCGACGACGAAGCCGCCGCCCACTGAAAAGTAATCCGCCTCAGCCAAGGTCTGGCCCTGCGCGTCGAGCGCGATGAAGCGCAGGCCGTTCGGGTGCCTGGGCAGGCTCTTGCGCAGGAAAAGCAGGTGCTCCTTCTCGTCGAACGCCACGGCGTGCGTGTCGAGCAGGTGCAGCCGCCGCTCGCGCCGGATGGCCGCGATGGCGGGCTCGATGGTGTCGGGATCGATCCGGTCCGGCCGGTGGCCTGCGAGCCCGAGCAGCACGGCGCGGTCGGTGCCGTGGCCGCGGCCGGTGGCGCTCAGCGAGCCGTACAGCTGCGTCACCAGCGCGGCCACCTGCGGCAGCAGGCCTTGCGCTTGCAGCAGGCAGGCGAACTGCCGCGCCGCGATCATCGGCCCGACCGTGTGCGAGCTCGAGGGGCCGATGCCGATCTTGAACAGATCGAAGGCGCTGACCGGCGTCGAAGGCGCCTTCGCCGTGCTCGTCACCGCGCCTTCACCGCCAGGTTCCACAGCGCCACGAGCTGCTCGTACTCCGCCGAGGCCGCCTCCTGGTCGAGCGGGAAGACCTTGATGGCGCTCAGGTCGGGCAGCGAGGTGAGCTTGGACACCGCGATGTCGCTGCGCACCGGACGGCGGAAGTTCTTCACCAGCAGTTCCTGCTGCGTTTCCTTGCTCAGCAGGCCGTTGTAGAGCGCGACGGCGGCGTCCATGTTCTTCGCGCCCTTCACGATGAACATGCCTTCGGGCGCCAGGTAGCTGCCCTCGGTCGGGTACACCAGCTTGATCTCCTTCTGGCCGCCCGCCACGTACTCCTGCGCCGCGTACTCGATGGTCAGGCCTACCGGGTACTCGCCGGCGGCCACGCCCTTGTAGGTGCTGCCCGACGAGGCGGTGACGACCGCGTTGGCCGCCAGCTTGCCCAGGCCGTCGCGGCCGAACTGCTTGAGCAGGCCGTACACCAGCATGTAGGCGGTGGCGCTCTTGCTCGGGTCGGTGATGGCGAACTTGCCCTTCCACTCGGGGCGCATCAGGTCCGACCAGGTCTTGGGCGCGGGCATGCCCTTGAGCTGGCGCTCGTTGACCATCATCACCATCACGTGCACGTTGGTGCCGACCCACAGGTCGTTCGGGCCGCGGAAGGCCGCAGGCACGGCCGCGAGGTCGGGCGACTTGTAGGGCGCCATCTGGTCCTTGTAGGCGCCCAGCGTGCCGAAGCCGCCGCTCCACAGCACGTCGCCGCGCGGGTTCTTGGCCTCGGCCTGGATGCGCTTCATCAGCGTGCCGGTGCCGCCCGTGACCTGCTGCACCGTGAGCCCGGGCGCCTTCTTCTTGACCACGGCCAGCGCGGTCTCGACGGTCTCGGTGTTGTTGGACGAATAGAGCACCACCGTCTGCGCACCCGCGACGCCCGCCGTGAGAGCCAGGGTCGCGAACGCGCATTTCGCCAGGGACTTGAAGGACATGAAAACCTCGCAGGTTGAAGTGAATGGGTGGGTCATTTGCTGGAGAAGAGGTTGATGCGGAACACCTTGATCGCCACCACGATGGGCAGCAGGATCACGCTGACCAGCGCCGCGCCGTAGGCCGAGGCCAGGCCCAGGCGGCCGCCGTCGACCTGGCGGAAGATGGCGATGGGCATGGTCTCCAGGCCGCCCGTGTAGACCACGATGGAGGCCGACAGCTCCGAGATCGTGGTCACCCACATCAGGATGGCGGCCGAGATGATCGAGGCCTTCATGGCCGGCAGCAGCACCTTGAAGAAGGTCTTCAGCGGCGACACGCCCAGGCTGATCGAGGCCTCCTCGATGGAGTCCGAGATGTTGAACAGCGTCGACGACGCGTTGCGCACCGCGAAGGGCAGGCGGCGCACCGTGTAGCACAGCACCATGATCCCCGAGGTGCCCGCCAGCACCAGCCAGCCGGTGTTGAAGGTCTGCACCAGCGCAATGCCCAGCACCGTGCCCGAGATGGTCAGCGGCAGCACCACGATGTAGTCCAGCAGCTGGGTGAAGGGGTTGCGCTTCTTGATCGTCAGGTAGCTCACAAGCACCGCGAAGGCCACGCCCACCACGGTGGCCATCGAGGCGAACTTCAGCGAGTTGATGATCGGCTCGGGCGCACCGCGCAGCGCGCGCTCCAGGCTGGACAGCGACCACTGGCCCCAGCGCATCACCGGCCCGCTGGTCTCGGTGAAGGCGCCCACGAAGACGATGAGCAGCGGCAGCATCGACAGCACGATGATCACGCCCACGCTGAGCGTGTAGAACACCGCCGCGCCCGAGCGCACGCGCACCACGGCGGGCGCGCGGCCCTGCGTCATCGTGTAGATCTTGCGTTCGACCACGCGCTTCTGGAAGAACAGCACGATGGCCACGATGCCGATGGACACCACCGACATCGCGCTTTGCAGCGTGGGGCTTCCGCCCATCTCGCCGACGAAGGCGTTGTACGTCATGACCGACAGCAGCGGCACGCTGCTGCCCAGCACCACCGACAGCGCGAAGTTGCCCACCACCAGCGTGAACACCACCAGCGCATTGACCAGCACCGCCGGCAGGATCACCGGCACCAGCACGCGCAGCTTGGTCACCAGCGGCGAGGTGCCCAGGCTCAGGCCGGCCTCTTCGAGCTGGCCGTCGAAGCCGCGCAGCGCGGCCAGCACGCCCAGGTAGATGTAGGTGTAGTAGACCAGGGTCATGGAGAACACCATGCCGGTCCAGCCGTAGAAGGTCGGCAGCGTGATGCCCGCGCCCGCGAGCAGGTTGGTCACCAGCCCGTTGTTGCCCAGCAGCAGCAGCCACGACTGGCCCACGATGATCTCGGGGATCACGATGGTCATGATCGGCAGCACCGCCACCAGGTTCTTCAGCGGGAAGTCGTAGCGCGCCACCATGTACGCGAAGGGCACGCCCACGGCCACGGTGCAGGCCGTGACCGACACGCCGAGCACCAGCGTGTTGCGGAACGCGAGCAGGTATTCGCTGTCCTGCAGCAAGGTGATGAAGCCGGACAGCGAGAACGCGCCCGACTCGTCGCGCACGCTGTTCACGAACAGCGTGCCCAGCGGATAGAACACGAAGAACAGCAGCAGCACGAGGCTGAGCAGGGTCAGGAAACCCCAGGGCCACCAGTTGATTTTCATGGCGTGCGTGTCCGTTCAGGCGGCGACGACGCGGCTGTCGGCCGGCACCAGCACCTGCACCGCATCGCCGGCCTGGAAGTCGGCCACCATGTTGCCGGCGTGCAGCTCGACGCGGATCTCCGACTGGTCGTGCAGCCGGATGCGGTAGGCGGTCTTGAAGCCCAGGTACTGGCGGCGCAGCACCTCGCCCGCGATGGCGTTGGGCACGTGGGGCGCGGGCGCCATGAGCGACAGCGCCTCGGGGCGCGCGATGAGGATGCCCTGCGCGCCCAGCGCGGCGCCGCCCTGCTTGCCGTCGAGTTGCTGGCCGCACAGCTGGTAGCGCACGTGCGACGCGGCCCCGCCGGCGGACTCGGCCGGCACGGGAATCACGTTGGCCGAACCGATGAAGTCCGCCACATAGGCGTTCACCGGCGTGCCGTACAGCTCTTCGGGCGTGCCCAGCTGCGCGATGCTGCCGCGGTCCATGATGGCGATGCGGTCGGACATGGCCAGCGCCTCTTCCTGGTCGTGCGTGACGAACACGGTGGTGATGCCGGCCTCGCGCACGAGGTCCAGGATCACGTCGCGCATCTGCAGGCGCATCTTGGCGTCGAGGTTGGACAGCGGCTCGTCCATCAGCAGCACGCGCGGGCGGATCACCAGCGCGCGTGCCAGCGCCACGCGCTGGCGCTGGCCGCCGCTCATCTGCGCGGGGTAGCGGTCGGCCAGTGCCAGCAGGCTCACCTTGTCCAGCGCCTCGTTGACGCGCCGGGCGATCTCGGCCTTGGGCACCTTGCGCGCACGCAGGCCGTAGGCCACGTTGTCGAAGGCCGTCTTGTCGGGGAACAGCGCGTAGTCCTGGAACACCATGCCGATGTCGCGGTGGTGGGTGGGCACGCGCGTCACGTCGTCCTTGTCGAAAAGAATGCGGCCGCCGTCGGGTTCGTTGAAGCCCGCGATGCAGCGCAGCAGGGTCGTCTTGCCGCAGCCGCTGGGGCCCAGCAGGGTGTAGAAGGCGCCATCGGGCACATGCAGCGACAGGTTCTGCAGCACCGTCTGGTTGGCGAACTGCTTCACGACGTTGTCGATGGTGATGGAAGCCATGTCTCTTGTTCAGGGTGGAAGGAAGCGCGATGCTAGGTGCGCCCCCTGCACGCCACCAGCCGTATTTTTTAAGGCGGCCGGTTAGTTTTTCTGCAGGCTTCCCGGTCTACGATGCGCGCCGGCCTCCGACCCCGGGCGGCACGCAACCGAACACGAAAAGAACATGAGGAAGACAAGCCCGCTCGCCAAGGTACGCATGTGGTGACCCGACGCCTCCCCCCTTTGAAGGCGCTGCGCGCTTTCGAAGCGGCGGCGCGCCATGCCAACTTCACCGCGGCCGCCGACGAACTCAGCATCACGCACAGCGCCGTCAGCCAGCAGATCCGCCTGCTGGAGGACTACCTGGGCCAGCCGCTGTTCGCGCGCGAGGCCCGCGGCGCGACGCTGCTGCCCCATGCGCGCGACTACTTCGCCGAGGTGCAGGCCAGCCTGGACCGCATCGCCAGCGCCACGGCCGCGCTGAAGTCGCCGCACCAGCGCGCCAGCCTGCGCGTGTGCACCACACCTTCGTTGGCGATGAAGTGGCTCATCCCGCGGCTGGCCGGCTTCCAGGCCCTGGCGCCGCAGACCGACGTACAACTGTCGACCCTGGGCCGGCAGTTCTTCGACCAGGCCGAGGCCGGCAGCGACGTGCTGATCCGCCGCATTCCCATGCAGCGCCCCGACCACACCTGCGTGCGCTGCCTGGACGACCACCTCGTGGCCGTGGCATCGCCGCGCTTCATCGAGCGCCACCGCATCGCCAGCATGGCCGACTGCCTGGGTCACCCGCTGCTGCAGGCCGCCGGCGAAGTGGAGAACTGGCCGCGCTGGTTCGAGCTGGCCGGCGTGCGCGTGCCGCCCCAGCTGCCCGGCCCCGTGTTCGACCACCAGTTTCTTTGCATGCAGGCCGCCATGAACGACCTGGGGCTCGCGCTGGCGCCCTGGTGCCTGCTCGAGGAAGACATCCGCGCCGACCGGCTGCGCCTGGTGTTTCCCGAACCGCGCCTGCCGGCTTCGGGCGTCTACGCGCTGTACCGCACCGAAGGGCCGGTGGCCGCGCTGGCACGGCAGTTCGTCGACTGGCTCGGCACGCAGCACTGGAACGCGGGAAGCCTCACCCCATGACCACCACGCTCACTCTTCCTTCCCTGCGGCTGTCGGACTTCAGGCTGATCGCCTTCGACATGGACTCGACGCTGATCGACATCGAGACGGTCGACGAGATCGCCGACATCGCGGGCTGCGGCCCCGAGGTCGCGGCCATCACCGAGGCCACGATGCGCGGCGAGATCACCGACTACAAGGACAGCCTGCGCCGGCGCGTGGCCCTGCTGCGCGGCGTGCCGCTGTCGGCGCTGCAGGCCGTGTACGACCAGCGCCTGCACCTGAGCCCCGGCGCCGAGACGCTGATCGCCGCGTGCAAGCAGGCCGGCCTGCGCGTCGTGCTGCTGAGCGGCGGCTTCACCTTCTTCACCGACCGCCTGCGCGAGCGGCTGCAGCTGGACGACACGCGCTCCAACGTGCTGGAGATCGAAAACGATCGGCTCACGGGACGCATGCTGCCTCAGCCCTGGGGCGACATCTGCGACGGCGAGGCCAAGAAGGACAAGCTGCTCGAATGCTGCCGCGCGATGGGCATCCCGCCGGCCCGGGCCATCGCCGTGGGCGACGGCGCGAACGACCTGCCGATGATGCGCGTGGCGGGGCTGTCGGTGGCCTACCACGCGAAGCCCCTGGTGCGCGAGGCCGCCATGCTGTCGATCGACGAGGGCGGGCTCGACCGGCTGCTCGACCTGCTCAAGCCTTGAGGTATTCGGCCTTCGTGCCGAGCCAGCGGTCGATGTGGCGCTGCGCCAGCTCGGGGTGCTTCTGCAGCATCACCGGCGCGAGCTCGCGCGCCCAATCGAGCAGCAGCGTGTCGGTCGCGAGGTCGGCAAAGCGCAGCAGCGGCGCGCCCGACTGGCGCGCGCCGAGGAACTCGCCGGGGCCACGGATCTCGAGATCGCGCCGCGCGATCTCGAAACCGTCGCCGGTCTCGGCCATGGCCTTGAGCCGCGCGCGCGCCGCCTCGCCCACGCGCCCGCTGTCGCCCGGCGCATAGAGCAGCACGCAGGCCGAGGCCGCCGCGCCGCGCCCCACGCGCCCGCGCAGCTGGTGCAGCTGCGAGAGGCCGAAGCGCTCGGCGTGCTCGATCACCATCAGCGAGGCGTAGGGCACGTCCACGCCCACTTCGATCACCGTGGTGCTCACGAGCACCTGGATCTCGTTCGCGGTGAAGGCGGCCATGACCGCCTGCTTCTCGGCCGTGGGCATGCGCGAATGCAGCAGGCCGACCTGGATGTGGTCGCCCAGCGTGCCGGCGAGTTCGTCGCGCGTCTCGGTGGCGTTGCGCAGGTCGACCGCTTCGCTCTCCTCGATCAGCGGGCAGACCCAGTAGACCTGTCGGCCTTGTGAAATCTGCGCCTGGATGCGGTCGATGACCTCGTCGCGCCGGTGGTCGGCCACCAGCTTGGTGACGATGGGCGTGCGGCCCGGCGGCAGCTCGTCGAGCGTGGAGACGTCGAGGTCGGCGTAGTAGCTCATCGCGAGCGTGCGGGGAATCGGCGTGGCGCTCATCATCAGCAGGTGCGGTTCGAGGTCGCCGCCCGCCTTGCCGCGCAAGGCAAGACGCTGCGCGACGCCGAAGCGATGCTGCTCGTCGATGATGGCCAGCGCCAGGTTCTTGAAGCGCACCTTCTCCGAGATGACCGCGTGCGTGCCGATGACCAGCGCGGCCTCGCCGCTCTCGACGGCGGCCGACATCTCGTCGCGTTCCTTCTTCTTCTGGCTGCCTGTGAGCCAGGCCACGCGCAGGCCGCGCTCGGCCAGCAGCGGGTCGAGCCAGCCGACCAGCTTGCCGAAGTGCTGGGCCGCGAGGATTTCGGTGGGCGCCATCAGCGCGCACTGGAAGCCCGCGTCGATGCAGCGCGCCGCGGCCAGCGCCGCGACCACGGTCTTGCCCGAGCCCACGTCGCCCTGCAGCAGGCGGTGCATCGGGATCTGACGGTGCAGGTCGGCCGTGATCTCCTCGCCCACGCGCTGCTGCGCGCCGGTGAGGCCGAAGGGCAGCACGGCGAGCAACTGCGCATGCAGCGAACTCGCCGCCGCGTCGGTGGACGCAGGCAGCACCGGCGCACGCTGCGCCGCACGCTCCAGCCGTGCCTGCAGCTGCGAGAGCTGCTGCGCCAGCAGCTCCTCGGCCTTGATGCGCTGCCACGCCGGGTGGCTGTGGTCTTCGAGCGCGGCGATCGACACGTCGGGCGTCGGGTAGTGCAGGAAGCTCAGCGCGCTGCGCAGGTCCCACGCGCCGCGCAGGCCGATCTGCACCGGAATCGTCTCGTCGAGCAGCGCACGCGCCAGGCCCGAGCGCACCTCGCGCCGCAGCACCGGCTGCGCGAGCCCGGCCACGGTCGAGTACACCGGCGTGAGCGCGTTGGGCAGCGCCGTGCCGGCCGCCTTGACGGTCGGGTGCATGATCTGCCGCCCCACGAAACCGCCGCGCATCTCGCCGCGCACGCGCACCTTGGCGCCCACCGCCAACTGCTTCTGCTGCGACGGATAGAAGTTGAAGAAGCGCAGCTGGCAGGTGTCGCTGCCGTCGTCGAGGGTGGCGATGAGCTGGCGGCGCGGGCGGTACACCACCTCGCACTCGGTGACCACGCCCTCGACCTGCGCCATGTCGCCGTCGCGCGTGTCGGCCAGGCGCACGATGCGCGTTTCGTCCTCGTAGCGCATCGGCAGGTAGAGCGCGAAGTCGATGTCGCGCACGAGGCCGAGCTTGCGCAGCGCGCGCTGCACGAGGCTCAGGCCGGTGCCGGGCGGTTGCGCCGGTGCGGCGGGGGGAGTCGGTTCTTTCTTGGCGGGCACGGACAAGGCTTCTAGCGTGGACGGCAAAGGTCCGTCAAGGCGCTGCGGGCATCGGGGAACATGAACTGGAAGCCGCTGCGCAGCAGCTGCGCCGGCACCACGCGCTGGCCTTCGAGCAACAGGTCGACCTGCTCGCCGAGCAGCAGCTTCACGGGCGCGGCGGGCGTGGGCATCCAGCAGGGGCGGTGCAGCACGCCGGCGGCGACGCGGGTGAAGGCCTCCTGGCTCACTGCACCCGGTGCGGCGACGTTGAAGGCCTGCGCGGCGACAGGGTCGGTGGCGGACTCCGTCACCGTCCACACATGCGCGATGGCGCGGATCAGGTCGTGCACATGCACCCACGACAGCCACTGCCGCCCGCTGCCCAGGCGCCCGCCCATGCCCAGCTGCACCGGCATCAGCAGCTGCGGCAGCGAGCCCTGGTGGCCCAGCACGAAGCCGAAGCGCAGGCAGGCCACGCGAACGCCGTGCGCCACGGCCGCGTGCGCGGCCTGCTCCCAGCGCTGGCACAGCGTCGACATGAAGATGCTCTGCGGCGGCGCGTCTTCGGCGAGCTCGGTGGCGTCGCCCTGCGGCTGCACGCCGTAGTAGCCGATGGCCGAGCCCGAGAGCAGCAGCCACGGCTTGCGCGGGCGTGTGCCCATCCATGCGACGAGCTGTTGCGTCAGGCCTTCGCGGCTTTGCAGCAGCTGCCGCTGGCGCCGCGCGCTCCAGCGCTGGCCGAGGATGCGTGCGCCCGCGAGGTTGACGACCACGTCGATGGCGTCCGCGGCGGGAATCTGGTCGAGCGACTGCACGCAGCGCACCGCGCCGCCGAAGCCCCAGGCGGCGCCGCGCGCGTCGCGCGTCCACACCGTCACCGCATGGCCGTCGGCCAGCAGGTGGCGCACGAGGATCTGGCCGATGAAGCCGGTGCCGCCTGTCACCAGCACCTGCTGCGGCTTCGTGCCGAAGCGCACTGGGGCCTCGACAGCGCGCACCTGCGCCTGCTTCTGCTGCTTGAACAGGGCGCGCGCCGCGAAGCCGTCGCGCAGGCCCGAGATGCCCACGCCCACGCCGCACAACGCCAGGAAGGCGCTGAGCCAGCCGTGCGGCTGCCACACCATCGCCGTCGGTTGCGCTGCCCAGCCGACCGCGCTCATCGCCAGCAGCGCGATGAACGCGCCGGCGTTGATGGCCAGCACCGTGTGCGTCACACGCTCGGTGGGCGGCAGCAGGCGGCTGCCGTCTTCGACCACGAAGTCCCACAGCGTGAGCACGATCTCGACGCCGAACACCACGAGCAGCACCCACGCCCACGCGCCGTGCCAGGCCCACGCCGACAGCCCGAGGAACAGCGCGCAGTAGATCGACGAGCGCGTGGCATGGATCGCCAATTCGCGCCCCGCCGTGCCGCGGCGCGGCAGCGCCTCGGTGCCTTCGTGGTGGTAGAGCGTGTCGAAGGCGCCCAGCGCGCCTTGCGCCGCCATGAGCTGCAGGGCCAGCAGGTGCGTGTCGATCATGCGGACACCGCCTGCGGCTCCGGCACTTCCTCGAACACGCCGACCTGCGTGAAGGTGGTGCCCATGAGGCAGTGGCGGATTTCGATGCGGATGTTGAAGCGCTCGGGCGTCTCGTTGTGGTGCCAGAGGAAGGTCTTGCCCGGCGTGAACAGGCCCGGCAGCGGAATGCGCCAGCCGAACACCTCCCAGAAATAGCCGTCGCTCTGGAAATGCAGGCTGCCGTTGGGCTCCACGCTCAGCACCAGCTTCATGCCCAGCCCCATGCCCACGTACTCCAGCACCTCGCCGCGCTCGCTCTCGCGCATGAAGCTGGTGAACTGGATCGGTTGGCGCCCGTGCAGGCGGTAGATGCGCTGCTTGTAGATGGCCGGGTCGTCGGGCCGGGCGTAGACCTGAATCTCGACAGGGAAGTGGCTGTCGCTGTAGGGGATCAGCGCGCCCTGGATCATCGGCTGCGTGAGGTGCCCCAAGAGCTTGCCGAAGCGCGAGCAGCGCAGCTCGCTGAGCGCGCCCAGGTAGTGCAGCGCCTTGCCCGGCAGGGGGTTCTTGTCGAAGCGCCGGCGGATGTCGGGGTGCAGGCCCATCCAGGCGCCGCCCAGGATCTTCTTGAAGAGCTCGCCTTCGGAAGGAGGGGCGGGGGCTGGCGTGACACGCGCGACGGAAGAATCGACCATGCGTCGATTCTGCCTCGGCAACCCCCGGCGGCGCCCGTGATTCCGGGCCATGGGACAATCGCCGCTCTCCGCCTTTTTCCCTTCCCATGCCTCCTTGGCACGGGCCCGTCCGGCCCTCAAGCACCATGCGCGCCTTCACGCTTTCCGATTTCGATTTCCATCTGCCGCCCGAGCTGGTGGCACAACACCCGGCCACCGAACGCACCGCCTCCCGTCTGCTCGACGGCACAGGCCCCGCCCCGGCCGACCGCATCTTCAAGGAACTGCCTTCGCTGCTGCGCGCGGGCGACCTGCTGGTCTTCAACGACACGCGCGTGGTCAAGGCACGCCTGTTCGGCGAGAAGCCGACCGGCGGCAAGCTCGAGCTGCTGGTCGAGCGCGTGCTGCAGGGCCACGAGGTGGTCGCGCACATGAAGGTCAGCAAGAAGCCGCCCGTGGGCACCACGCTCGAGATGGTGGGCGGCTTCCGCGCCACGCTGCTGGGCCGCTGGCCCGAGGAAGACGGCGCACTGTTCCGCTTCGGCTTCGAGAGCGACGCCGGCGAAGACCCGTACGCGCTGATGCAGCGCTGCGGCCACGTGCCGCTGCCGCCCTACATCACGCACACCGACTCGGCCGACGACGAGAGCCGCTACCAGACCGTGTTCGCGCGCGTGCCCGGCGCCGTGGCCGCGCCCACGGCCGCATTGCATTTCGACGAAGGCCTGCTGGCCGAGCTCGAAGCGCGCGGCGTGCAGCGCGCCAACGTCACGCTGCACGTGGGCGCCGGCACCTTCCAGCCGGTGAAGACCGAGAACATCGCCGAACACACGATGCACGCCGAGCGCTACGAAGTGCCCGAGGCCACGCAGCGTGCCATTGCCGAATGCAAGGCCCGCGGCGGGCGCGTGGTCGCCGTGGGCACGACCACCGTGCGCACGCTCGAGTCGTGGGCAAAAAGCGGCGAGGCCACGGGCGACACGCGCATCTTCATCACGCCGGGCTTCGCCTTCGAACACGTCGACGTGCTGGTGACCAACTTCCATTTGCCCAAGAGCACGCTGATGATGCTGGTCTCGGCCTTTGCCGGGTATGAGCGCGTGATGGCGCTGTACGCCCACGCCATCGCCAACGGCTACCGCTTCTTCAGCTACGGCGACGCCATGCTGCTCGCACGCACCCAGGACTGAACGACATCATGCTGAACTTCGAACTCCTCAAGACCGACCCCGACAGCCACGCGCGCCGCGCCACGCTCACGCTCAACCACGGCAAGGTCCAGACGCCGATCTTCATGCCCGTGGGCACCTACGGCACCGTCAAGGGCGTGATGCCGCGCAGCCTCGAAGAGATGGGCGCGCAGATCATCCTGGGCAACACCTTCCACCTGTGGATGCGCCCGGGCCTGGACGTCATGGCGAGCTTCGGCGGCCTGCACCAGTTCGAGAAATGGGACAAGCCCATCCTCACCGACTCGGGCGGCTTCCAGGTGTGGTCGCTGGGCGCGATGCGCAAGATCAGCGAAGAGGGCGTGAAGTTCGCGTCGCCCGTCAACGGCGACAAGCTGTTCCTCACGCCCGAGGTCTCGATGCAGATCCAGACCATCCTGAACAGCGACATCGTGATGCAGTTCGACGAGTGCACGCCCTACGACACCAAGGGCCACATCACGACCGAGGCCGAGGCGCGCGTCTCGATGGAACTGAGCCTGCGCTGGGCCAAGCGCTGCCAGGCCGAGTTCACGCGCCTGCAGAACCCGAACGCGCTGTTCGGCATCGTGCAGGGCGGCATGTTCGAGAACCTGCGCGAAGAATCGCTGGCGGCGCTGGTCGACATGGACTTCCCCGGCTACGCCATCGGCGGCGTGAGCGTGGGCGAGCCCAAGGAAGAGATGCTGCACATCATGGGCCACACGCCGCACCGGCTGCCGGCGAACAAGCCGCGCTACCTGATGGGCGTGGGCACGCCCGAAGACCTGGTGCAGGGCGTGGCCGACGGCGTGGACATGTTCGACTGCGTGATGCCCACGCGCAATGCGCGCAACGGCACGATGTTCACGCGCTTCGGCGACCTGAAGATGCGCAACGCGCGCCACAAGAGCGACCCGCAGCCGGTCGACCCCAGCTGCACCTGCCACGCCTGCGCCGGCACCTCGGGCGTGAGCTGGAACGATGGCGGGCGCGAAGGCTTCAGCCGCGCCTACCTGCACCACCTGGACCGCTGCGGCGAAATGCTCGGCCCGATGCTGTGCACGATCCACAACCTGCACTACTACCTGAACCTGATGACGGAGATCCGCGCGGCGCTCGACGCGGGCACCTTCACGGCGTTCCGCGCGCAGTTCAAGGCGGACCGCGCACGCGGTGTCTAGGACTTTGCGGCGCCCGGCGGCCTGATGGCCAGGGGCGTCGCGTAGGGTTCGATGCGCAGCAGCTCGTTCCTGAAGACCACGACCTGCCTGAGCGGCGCCTGCACCAGGGCCCCGCTCGCGTCCTTGTGCGAGGCGTACTGCCAGAGCGTGAGCTGACCCTTCTCGGCCAGCATGGCGGCAAGCCGCTGCACGGGCGGCGTCGCGCCGGCGCCCAGCTGGGCCGCCTCGATGCCCACCACGATGTCGTCGCGCGGTGAGACCACCTTGAAGAGCAGCACGGGCGCTGGTGCCTGCGCCTGTGCGCGGACGTGCCGCGCCGCGAAGGCGGCCGGAAGCAGCGCGAGGCAGAGGACGAAGCGGCGGTTGAAGGAGCTCATGGGTCGAAGCGTATGCCTGCCACGGCGCCCTGCCCACAGGCCGGAAGCCATACGCCGGGTGGAGGCCCGGCCGGCACCAGGGACGCCGTCATCCGGTACGCTTGCCCTGTCTTCACTGCGGTTGTCCTCACCCTCATGACCAACGCCTCCCCACCCACGGCCTATACCGCCCGCTATCCCTCGCTGGCCGGCCGCACCGTGTTCATCTCGGGCGGCGCCAGCGGCATCGGCGAATCGCTGGTGCGGGCCTTTCATGCGCAGGGCGCGAAGGTCGGCTTCTGCGACCTCGACACGGCCGCCGGCGATGCGCTCGCCGCGCAGCTGCAGGGCGCTCACCCCGCGCTGTTCGTGCCCTGCGACGTGACCGACACGGCCGCCCTCGCCGCCGCCATCGACACAGTGCGCCAACGCTTCGGGCCGGTGTCGGTGCTGCTGAACAACGCGGCCAACGACCGGCGCCACGAGATGGCCGACGTGACCAGCGACGACTTCGACCGCCTCGTGGCCGTCAACATCAAGCACCAGTTCTTTGCCGCGCAGGCCGTGGCCGACGACATGCGCACGCTGGGCGGCGGCTCGATCGTCAACTTCGGCTCGATCAGCTGGCTCATGAAGGGCCGCGGCTACCCGGTCTACCAGGCCTGCAAGGCGGGCGTGAACGGCCTCACGCGCTCGCTGGCGCGCGACCTGGGCAAGCAGAACATCCGGGTCAACACGATCATGCCGGGCTGGGTGATGACCGAGCGGCAGATCAAGCTGTGGGTGAAGCCCGAGTCGGGCGCCGAGATCGATGCGGCGCAATGCCTGCCGGGCCGCGTGATGGCGGAAGACATTGCCGCGATGGCGCTGTTCCTGGCGGCCGACGATTCGCGCATGTGCACCGCGCAGGACTACGTGGTGGACGCAGGCTGGACCTGAAGCGCTTCAACGGTCGCCCCAAAGAAAAAGCCCGGCATGCCGGGCTTTTTGCTGCGTGGGTGGCGGGACGATCAGTCGCGCAGTTCGGCCGGCAGCGTGCCGCCATTGGCGGCGATGCGGCTCATCACCTGCTTGTGCAGGCCGATGTTCCATTCGGCCGAACCCGGTTCGCCGTTGCTGTAGAGGATTTCGCTGGCCAGTTCCTTGCGCGCGGCGAGGCTGCTGTCCAGGCCCAGCAACTTGAGCAGGTCGACGATCGAGGTGCGCCAGTTCAGGCCGGCGGCACCTGGCATCGCGTCCAGGACGGCGGGCACGTCGCCCAGCGGGATCGCGGGCGGCGGTGCGGCAACGGCCGGCGCGCCGGGTGCAGCCGCCGGCGGTGCGGCGACGACTTCAGCGGCGTTGGCCGACGGGAAAATCTTGGAAAAAATCTTGCCGAAAATGCTCATGGGTGTGCTCCGTCAATGTGAATGGGAAAACCCGCGGCACGGCGTTGCGTGACGCAGCCCGGGGTTGTAGCACGACCGTGCGGCGCTTTCGCTACGTGGCCGGCTGAACCGGCGCGCCCGGCGTGACCGATTGCGCAGTGCCGGTCACAGGTGTATGCGCAGCGGCCGAGGTTCCGCAGGCATGGCAGAACTTGGAGAACGCGCTCTTGCGCGTGCTGCAGTGGCCGCAGTGGTCGAACAGGCCGATGCCGCAGTGCGGGCAGAAGTCGATCTCGTTGTTCTTCAGGTCGACCGGTCGCTCGCAGCCGGGGCACACGCTCTTGGCCAGGCGGGCCAGCGCGACGTCGTAGCTCAGTTCTTCGCGGCGCACCTGGTCGGGCTGCTGCTCGGCGAGCTTCTGGCGCGCCAGGTAGCGGTTGAGCGCCACGATGGCGTAGCGCCCCACCAGCACCGTGAGCACGATGCCCACCACGTAGCGCACGTAGCCGCCGTAGCTCGGCAGGTAGGGCACCAGCTCGACGAAAAAGGCAAACAGGGCGAAGAAGATGAAGCCCCACACGAAGGGCCAGTAGGTGCTCTTGCGCTTCGTCACGAACAGCCAGCCGGCCACCAGCAGCAGCGGCAGGGTCAGCGCGAGCCGGTAGCCGAACACGCGCAGTTCGACGCGGCGGTACTCGGCGTCCAGGCGCTGTTGCGCGTCGTGCTCCAGCATGCCCAATGCCGCGCGCGCACGCTGCTCGGCCTGGCGCGCGTCGAGCGCGATCTGGCGCTGCGCGTCGGCCTTGCGCTGCGCCGCGTCTTCCTTCTGCTTGAAGGCGTCGAGCGCCTTGGTGCGCGCGATGAGCTCAGTGTCCTGGTCGGGCTGCGCGGTGGCGCGGCGCGTGGCGATCCAGTTGCCGAAGGTCTCGCGCGCGTTGGCGCTGGCCTGCTGCGCCGTGTTGAGCTGCAGCTGCGCCTGGTCGAGGTCGCGCGCGGCCTGCAGCTCGGCGGCCTCCGAGGCCTTGATGGTGGCGCGCAGCGGTTCGGCCGCGGGCTTGTCGATGAAGTCGTCGAGCACGCGCACGCGCTCGACCTGCGGCAGGTCGCCCACGATCGTGCTGCCCAGCCCGATCAGGAAGCTCGCGAACACGAACGCCACCAGCCACAGGCCGCGGCGGAACCACTTCTCGGACAGGCGCAGGGATTTGCTCATGGTCTTTCCTTCTTTCTTTTCTTCGTTGCGTCGCTTCGCTCAGAAGGTGTGAATGAATCCGGCGTGGCCGAGCAGCCCGCCCAGGCGCGTCCCCTCAAGGCGCAAAGCGCAGCCATAGCTCGGGCTATGGCGAGCATTTGCAACGCAGAGGGGGCGTGTCTGGGCGGGATGAGCGGACATGGCGGGTTCGTTCACACCTTCTCAGAGCTTGAGTGTGACCGGCGCCGCGCCCAGGCCCGCGCGCGGCAGCCAGGCGAACACCGAGTCGACGGTCACGGTCTCGATGCGGTCCGAGAACCGCTTCTCGTTCGGATGATCGTCGAAAGCGATGTTGGCCGAGCCCACGCGCCCGCCCAGACGGGTCAGCGGGCCGAGGTTCAGCGTGGTGGGCTCGTAGCCCTTGAACTGCAGCCAGGCCTGCGCCTGCGCGCGAGTGCCGATGGTGGCGGGTTCCATCGCGGCGGCCAGGGTCTCGAGGGCCCACTGGTTCGACTGCTGGTACTTCTGGCCCCAGGCGTAGCTCACGATGCTGTAGGGCGCCACGTTCAGGCGCACGAGGCGCGCATCGGGCTCGCGCAGCGCGGCCATCAGCTGCGCCTGCACCGCGGGCGTGGGCACGGACCAGGCGGCCTCGTAGCGCCACAGGTCGTCGAGGAAGAACTCGCCCAGCCCCTGGCGGTAGACCGCGGCCACCGCCGTGCCGCAGTGGTTGAGCTTGTGCACCACGCGCCACGGGCCCTCGTCGGTCTTGTAGGCGATGCCCAGGTGCGAATAGCGCAGGCCGTACTTGCCCAGGTCCTGCCCGGCGCGCGCCAGGATGACCACGCGCGCACCGCTCGCATCGAGCTGCTGCGAGGTGCGCTCGGCCAGCTGCATGCCCTTGACGATCAGCGCCGGCGTCGGCCTGACCTGTTCGCACGAGCGGCCGGCGTTCGCCTGCAAGGGCAGCACCGCTGCGACGGCGAACGCCAGCAGCAGCGCGGGGCGCAGGGGGGGTTTCACGACAGTCTTTCGTTGTGGAGCAGTGCGCGGCCGACCGCGTTGGGCACGAAGGCCAGCACCTCGCCCGCGGCCGAGAGCACGACGCCCGTGCCGATCACGCTCACGACCACGGCCGTGCCGGCGGCCGCCGACACGCCACGGGTGGCGCGCCCCATCACCTTGACGCTGGCGCGGGCGCCGTCCGAGGCGCGTTCAAGCAGGTAGACGGTGCCGTCGACCGAGGCCTCGACCGCGATCACGGTGAGCACCGAGCCACCCACCGACAGCGCCGCGGGCACGGCGACCACCGCAGTGGCCGAGGCACCGACGACCGAAGCAGCACCGACCACCGAGGCCACGGGCAGCAGCGACAGCGCGGCCGAGGCCTCGCTCTGGGCCCGTGCGGGTAGCGGCGTCGCGACACCCGCGAACGCGGCGCAGGCGGCGAAGGCCAGGGCGGCCATCGACCGCGCCAGGGCGGTCTTGCGCGAAGCCGGCAGGCCGCGCTGGGTGATCGAAACGGTGGAGGATGAGAGGGGTTGCATGAAGGCCTCGCGGCGCAGTGAAGGTGAGCAAATGATGGTTCGCCTTCACGCCGCGGGGCTCGAATACTTCAACCAGTTGCGATCCTGGCGTCCCGCAGTATCCCAAAGAGATACTTTGGGGTGCACGCCTCAGGAGGCCAGCAGGCCGGCCACGCGCTGGCGCAGCGTCTCGGGCTGCACTTCCTGCGGCGCCACAGGGTGGCCGACGCGCAGGCCCACGCGACTGAAGAAACCACGGCGGAAGGGCTTGGCCATGGCGACCTGCTGGCCGCCGCGCAGCTCGATGCGGCTGAAGTACGAGCCCCAGAGGTTGGTCAGCGCCATCGGGACCACGGGCGGCTCGATGCCTTCGGCGCGCGCGCCTTCGAGGATCTTCATCACGCCGCCCTTGAAGGGCTGCAGCTCGCCGTCGCGCGTGATCGCGCCTTCGGGGAAGATGCCCAGCAGGTCGCCTTCGCGCAGCACGCCGATGGCCTTGGCGAAGGCCGCCTCGTACGCGGCCGGGTCTTCCTTCTGCGGTGCGATCGGAATGGCCTTGGCCAGCTTGAACAGCCAGCCGAGCACCGGCACCTTGAAGATGCGGTGGTCCATGATGAAACGGATCGGGCGCGGGCTCGCGGCCATCAGCAGCACCGCGTCGATGAAGCTCACGTGGTTGCACACCAGCACGGCAGCGCCCTCGGTGGGAATGTGCTGGTCGTCCTTGATGTCGAAGCGGTACACGAAGCGCGACAGCACCCAGGCCACGAAGCGCAGCAGGTACTCGGGCACCAGCATGAAGATGTAGAACGCCACCACCGCGTTGGCGATGCCGGTGAACAGGAAGATCTGCGGAATGGTGAAACCCGCGCCCAGCAGCGCGCCGGCCAGCACCGAGCTGCCGATCATGAAGAGCGCGTTGAGGATGTTGTTCGCCGCGATGATCCGCGCGCGGTGCGTGGGCTGGCTGCGCAACTGGATCAGCGCGTACATCGGCACGCTGTACAGACCCGCGAAGAGCGACAGCAGCCCCAGGTCGGCCATCACGCGCCAGTGCGCCGGCTGCTGCATGAAGGCGCCCAGGCCCATGCCCGTTACCGGGGGCAGCGCGCGCGAGGCAAAGTACAGGTCGATGGCGAACACGCTCATGCCGATGGCGCCCAGCGGCACCAGGCCGATCTCCACCTGACGGCGGCTCAGCGTCTCGCACAGCAGCGAGCCCACGCCGATGCCCACCGAGAACACCACCAGCAGCAGCGACGCCACCTGCTCGTCGCCGTGCAGCACCTCCTTCGCGAAGCTGGGGAACTGGCTCAGGAACACTGCGCCAAAGAACCACATCCACGAGATGCCCAGCAGCGAGCGGAACACCACGATGTTCTCGCGCGCCAGCATCAGGTTGCGCCAGGTTTCGCTGAAGGGGTTCCAGTTGATGACCAGACTCGGGTCGGTGGCCGGCGCGGGCGGAATGGCCTGCGCCACGCCGCGCCCCACCAGCGCCAGCAGCAGGCAGGCCACGGCCACCGTGGTGTGGCCGATCTGCGGCATCGCCACCAGCAGCCCGCCCGCCACCTGGCCCAGCAGGATGGCGACGAAGGTGCCCATCTCGACCATGCCATTGCCGCCCGTGAGCTCGCGCGAGTCGAGCACCTGCGGCAGGTAGGCGAACTTGACCGGCCCGAACAGCGTGGAATGCAGCCCCATGAGGAACACGCAGCCCAGCAGCACCACCGCGTCGGCGCGCACGAAGCCCCAGGCGGCGATCACCATGATCGCGATCTCGAGGTTCTTGACGAAGCGGATCATCTTCGTCTTGTCGAACTTGTCGGTCAGCTGGCCGGCCGTGGCCGAGAACAGCAAGAAGGGCAGGATGAACAGCGCACCGATCACCAGCCCCGCCATCGCCGGCGGCATCCAGCTCAGTTGCAGCTGGTAGGTCACCATGACGGTGAAGGCGAACTTGAAGAGGTTGTCGTTCGCGGCCCCCGCGAACTGGGTCCAGAAGAAGGGCGCGAAGCGCCGCTGGCCGAGCAGGGCGAACTGGTTCGCGTGGGCGTTGGGCTCATGCACCACGGGCGCGGGCGCGGCGGCGGCGGGGGTTGTCATGCGATGCAATCTCCTCTTTGTCTTCTACCGCTGCGCCACGGGCGTTCCAGTGGCCAAGCCGCGTCATGCCGCGATGGCGGCTGGGTCGGGATTGTGCCGCAGCAGGGTGGCGCGCCAGCCCTTTTCGAGGCGGTACAGCGCCATCAGCACAGGCAGGCCGGCCAGCGACGCCACCAGGTGCTTGAGCGTGTGGCCCGACACGAGGTGGCCGGTGGCTTCGTAGATGGCGTGGTCGCCCAGTTCGAAGGCCTTGGCCACCACATAGAACGCGATCACCCAGCCCAGCTTGAGCCCGACGGCGCCGCGCATCGGCGTGGCCAGCGCCAGCGTGAGCACCACCGCCATGCCGCCGAACTGCACCAGCGCCCAGGGCAGCACGTTGCCGGTTTCCTGGCAGACCTCGGCGGCCAGCAGACCGGCCGTGAGCACGAACCAGGCGGCCGGCCAGCCGGCGCGCTGGCTGACGCGCTCGCAGACGGCGATGCCGATCAGGCCCGCGAAGGCCACGGCCATGCCGGCGCGGTCGGCGGCGAGGCGGGGCGCGTCGGGCAGCAGGTGATAGAAGGCCGAGCCTGCGGCGGTGGCGATCAGTCCGGCGAAGAACAGCCAGGCGCAGTCCAGCGTGTTGTCGGGCGGGTCGTTGGCGGGCGGCGCCAGCGGGAACCCGGCCAGCGCCTCCTGGTGCGAGCGGTCGATGCGGTTGAGCCGGTACAGCCCCAGGCAGCCGATGGCCAGGAACGGCAGGTTGCTCAGCACGTCCATCGCGTTGGGCAGGTGAAACAGCGGCCGGTTGTCGGCGAACACGGAGGCGATCGCCACGTCGGCGGCCGGCAGCGCCGGGCCGAAGAAGGCGACGAGCAGGAGCAGCGCGAAGGTGAACAACAGTCCGCGTTCGCGGCGTGTCAGGGTGGGCAGAAGCATGGCGTTCCTCGGTGGGGTGGTGGCTGGCGGGTGGAATCTAGTTGCCAGCCCTCCCCCAGGCATCGAGAATCGATACGAGGCACTATTTCACTCCCTTCGGTATCCTTTTTCTATACCTTCAACCCGTACCCTCCCTTCATGAGCACCACCGTCGACCTGGTCCAGGCCCTCAAGAACGAACTCAAAAGCGCCCGCATGACGTATGCCGACCTGGCCCGGTCGCTGGACATGGCGGAATCCAGCGTCAAGCGCATGCTGGCCAAGAGCGACATGCCGCTGTCGCGCGTCGATGCGATCTGCCGCGCCCTGAAGATCGATTTCGCCGAGCTGGCACGGCGCGTGGCCGACGCCCAGCCGCTGCTGAAGGAGCTGACGCACGAGCAGGAAAAGGCCGTGGTCAAGGACAAGAAGCTGCTGCTGGTGGCGATCAGCGTGCTGAGCCAGTGGACGCTGGAGCAGATCGTGGCGTCGTACCGGATCACCGAGGCCGAGTGCATCGGCTGCCTGGCGCAACTGGACCGCATCGGCATCATCGAGCTGCGCCCGCTCAACCGGTACCGCCTGAAGCTCGCCAAGACCTTCCGCTGGCGCCCGCACGGCCCGGTGATGGAGTTCTTCCGCGAGAACGTGGTGCTCGACTACTACAAGGGCGGTTTCGACGGCCCGGCCGAGGGGCTGCTGCTGGTGCACGGCTCGATCAGCCGGTCGCTGGCGCCCGCCTTCATGGAGCGGCTGCAGCGCGTGGCGCAAGACTTTGCGCAGCAGCACCAGACCGACCAGAAGCTGTCGGCCAAGGACCGCGAGGGCTACACCCTGCTCCTTGGCATGCGCAACTGGGAATTCGAGCTCTTCACCCGCCTGCGACGGAACTGAAGGCCCGTCAGGGCTTCGCTGCTTCCAATGCGTCGCGCGTGGTGCGCGCGGCGTTCTTCGCCGCGTCGGCGAAGTCTTCGCCCGACGAGGCGTAGATGATCGCCCGCGACGAGTTCACGATGATCGGCGCGTCGGCGCGCCAGCCGGCGCGCACGGTGGCGACCGCGTCGCCGCCCTGGGCACCGACGCCCGGGATCAGCAGCGGCACCGTCGGCGCGAGTTCGCGCACGCGCTCGATCTCGGCCGGGTAGGTCGCGCCCACCACGAGGCCGAGCTGGCCGTTGAGGTTCCACGGACCCTGCGCCAGGCGGGCGACGTGCTCGTACAGGAAGGGCTGGCCCTCGACGCTCGCGAGCCGCTGGCCCTGCAGGTCGGAACCGCCGGGGTTGCTGGTGCGGCACAGCAGGAAGGCGCCCTTGCCTTCGTACTGGAGATACGGCGCGACCGAGTCGAAGCCCATGAAGGGCGACAGGGTCACGGCGTCGGCGCCGTAGCGCTCGAAGGCTTCGAGCGCGTACTGCTCGGCGGTGGAGCCGATGTCGCCGCGCTTGGCGTCCAGAATGGTGGGCACGTGGGGCGCGTTGCGGCGCATGTGCTCCATCAGGCGTTCGAGCTGGTCTTCGGCGCGGTGGGCCGCGAAGTAGGCGATCTGGGGCTTGAAGGCGATGACCAGGTCGGCCGTCGCGTCGACGATGCGCGCGCAGAAGTCATAGATGCGGCTGGCGTCGCCCTTGTACGCCCCCGGGAATTTGGCTGGCTCCGGGTCGAGGCCCACGCAGAGCAGCGAGCCGTTGGTTTGCTGTGCAGCGGCCAGCTTGTCGAGGAAAGTCATGGGGCCCGATTTTACGGACCCCGCCCGCCGCCCTCAGGCCGTGGGGGTGGCCTGCTCTGCGGCCAGGCACAGGTCGGCCCAGGCGCGAGCCTTGTCGGCCGGGTTGCGCAGCAGGTAGGCGGGGTGGTACGTGGCGACCACCGGCACGCCGTTTGCCGACGCCAGCGGCACGGCACGACCGCGCAGCTTGCCCAGCGGATCGCGGCTTTGCATCAGGCTCTGCGCGGCCAGCGGACCCATCGCCAGCACGATGCTGGGCGCCAGCGCCGCCGCGTGGGCGTCGAAGGCGGCATCGATCGGTTGCGGACTGCCGGGCTGGCCGGCCGCCACGCCGCGGTGCGTGCGCATCAGGTGCACGGGCGTGCGGCCGTCGTGCAGCTTCAGCGCGCGCAGCATGTTGTCGAGCAGGCGGCCGGCGTCGCCCGCGAAGGGCTCGCCGTGGCGGCCGTCGGCCTCGGGGGGCATGTCGGCCACGACCAGCCAGCCGCCCTGCACCGGCGCCGCGGCATCGGCCTTGTCGGCGTACAGGCGGCAGGGCGCTTCGACCAGCACGGCGGCGCCTTGCGCGACGGGCGCCGGCGCGACAGGACGCGGGGCCGGGGCGGCCACGGGGCGGGCGACGGGCGCGGGTGCCGGACGCGGCGGAGGCGGCGCGTCGTACGACTGGTCGCGATCGTCGAGCTCCAGCGGCGGGCCTTCGGGCATGTCGGGCATGCCGGAATCAGCGGCCACGGGGACCTCTGGCTCGGCTTCGACTTCGATCTCGGGTTCCGGCGGCACGGGCCACCAGACCTTCACGCCCATCTCGTCGAGCATGGCGCGCTGGCGCGCGTCCAGGCGCAGGGTGTGGACTGCGGTGTCCGTCATCGCAAAGCTCCCCAGGCGGAGCCTGTTTCGTTGAGGCGCATGCTCATGACGACCGCGTCTTCACGCTTGCCGTCGAACGCCGGGTAGTAGCCCTTGCGCACGCCGACGCTGCGAAAGCCTTGCCGCAGGTAGATGTCGAGCGCGCGCCGGTTGCTTTCGCGCACCTCGAGCCACAGCCACAGCGCGCCCTCGCCACGCGACCAGCCGGCCAGCGCCTCGAGCATGAGCGGCGCCCAGCCCTGGCGCTGGAAAGCCGGCGCCACGGTGATGTTGAGCAGGTGCACCTCGTCCACGCCCTTCATGGCGACGAAGTAGCCGATCAGCGTTTCGCCCAGGCTCGTGCAGGGCGACTCGACACCCGGCGCCACGCCGGGCGCCAGCAGGCACTGGCAGTGGTAGCCCACGGCCATGGAATCGGTGAAGTTGGCGCGCGTCCAGGGGTGCGTGTAGGCCGTCTGCTCGACCGCGCACACGGCATCGATCCGCTCGACGGTGAGCGGTTCAAGACGGGCTTCGACGGACTGGAGGACGGCGCTCATGCGGGGTTCGGCGGAACGGCGGCCGCCGCCTTGATGGCGGCGCGTTCCTCGGTGGTTTGCGCCACTTTATCGCGAACATACAGCGGCCAGGCCTGTGCTGCGGGCACGGTGCGGCCGGCCGCGAGCAGCGCGGGCGCCAGCCGCAGCATGGCGGCCGCCGTGGGCAGCACTTCGTGGCGCGCCGTGGCGCTCGCCAGGCGCGGGCCGTAGGCGGCGAAGGCATTGCCGGCGAGCGCCCAGCCGGCCGGCACCTCGAGCGCCTCGGGGGCCAGCAGCAGCGGCTCGGGGTCGCCGCCGAATGGGCCGGCGGTGTCGAAGTCGTAGTGCGCGGCGTAGAGCTGGTCCATGCGCGCGTCGAGCACGGCCACCACGCGCTGCGCGCCGAAGGCATGGCGCGCCTCGTCGGCCACGGCCAGCAGGGTGTCGACCGGCAACAGCGGCACCTTGGCGCCGAAGGCCAGGCCCTGCGCCACCGAACAGGCGGTGCGCAGGCCGGTGAAGGAGCCCGGGCCGCGCCCGAAGACGATGGCGTCGAGCTCGGCCAGCGCGAGCCCCGCGTCGGCGAGCAGCTCGCGGATCAACGGCAGCAGCGTGCTCGACGCCTGCGCGCCGCCCACGCCGCTGTGCGCCAGCACGCGGTCGCCGTGGCGCACCGCGACCGACAGGTGCTCGGTGCTCGTGTCGAAGGCCAGCAGCTTGTCAGACATTCGGACGCCCCATTCCCGCCGGGCACGGCGTCGGGCAGACCGGCGCCGGCGCGGCGGCGCGCACGGCCGCGGCCTTGCGCACGCCGAACAGGATGCCGGCCGTCACCAGCGCGAGGCCGGCGACCAGGCTCCAGTGCATGGGTTCGCCCAGCCACAGCACCGCGCCGAAAGCCGACAGGCCGGGCACCAGCGCCGTGATCATGGTGGTGCGCACGGGGCCGAAGTGCTGGATCATCTTCGTGAAGGTGATGCCCGAGATCACCACCGAGCCGACGCCCTGGAAGGCCATCTGGAACGCGACCTCGCCCCACGGTGCGCTGCCGATGTGGCTCACGACCGCGCCCGAAGCCACCAGCAAGGTGTAGACCGGCACATAGGTCATGAGCGCGAACACGGTGATGGCGATGGTCGCGCGCACCGCGTCCAGGCCGTGGCGGCGCGCCACCACGCTGTAGCAGGCCCAGCAGAAGGCGGCGCCCATGAACATCAGGTCGCCCTTCCAGACCTCGCCGCCCTCGAAGGCGTGCAGCAGGCTGCGCCCGCCGACCACGAGGTCGCCCGCGACGATCATCGCCAGCCCGATGGCGCGCGTGGGCGTGATGCGGTCGCGCAGCACCAGCGCGGCCAGCAGCGTGGTCCACAGCGGCAGGCTGCCGGGCATCAGCACGGCCGCATGGCCGGCCGGCGCGAAGAAGAAGCCGCTGTAGGCGATGAGCGCGTAGGCCACGCCGCCGAAGATGCCGGCGGTGGCTGTCACGCGCAGCGACAGCGGCGACAGGCCGAAGAACGAGGACACCGCGCCGCGGTGCTTCGTCGCCAGCCACGCGCCCCAGGGCACCAGCACCAGGCTGGCGCCGCAGACGCGGGCAAAGGCCAGGTCGAAGGGCGTGAGCGAGCGCGCGGCCGAAGCGCGCGCGATGAGGATGAAGGCGGTCCAGACCACGACGGTGACCACGGCCGCGCCGATGCCGAGCATGCGGGGAGACAGGAGGGGCGGGGAGGTCTGCGGGGGCGCGGCGGGCATCCCGCCATTATCGAGGGCAGGCCCCGGCCGCGCAGGGGCGGGGCGAATCAGCCGGCCTCGTCGGCGCGCAGGATCGCCAGCCCGGCCGCGCGCAGCGGCGCCAGCGACTGCTCGGAGGCCTGCGGCGCCACCAGCAGCTGCGTCGCGTCCGCCAGCGGACTGACCACCCACGCCGACGCGGCCCCGAGCTTTTCGGACGAGGCCAGCACGACGGTCTCGGCCGCCGCGGCCATCAGCGCGCGCTTGATTTCGGCCTCTTCCGCGTCGCCCGTGGTCAGGCCCGCCTCGGCGTGCACGCCGGTGGCGCCCATGAAATACGTGTCGGCATGGATGCGTGAAATGGCCGCCATGGCCGCCGCGCCGACCGCCACCATCGAATGCCGGAAGAGGCGCCCGCCGATCAGCACCACCTCGATGCCGGCGTGCGCCGCCAGCTCGACCGCCACCGACGGGCTGTGCGTGACCACCGTGGCCTGCAGCGCGAGCGGCAGGTGGCGCGCCAGCTGCACGGCCGTGGTGCCGCCATCGATGAACACCACCTGCCCCGGCTTCACGAGGCGCGCGGCGGCACGGCCGATGGCCACCTTCTCGTCGGGCGCGAGCTGCTGGCGCCCGCTGAAGTCGGCCTCGGCCGCCGCCACCGGCAGCGCGCCGCCGTGCACGCGCTGCAGCAGCCCTTCGGCCGCGAGCTCGCGCAGGTCGCGGCGGATGGTGTCTTCGGACAGGGCCAGTTCCTCGCTGAGCGCCTTGGCGACGACCTGGCCGTCGCGCCGCAGGAGCGAGAGGATGTGTTGTTTGCGTGGGCCGGTAAGCATAGGCCGATGGTAACGGGTTTGCACGTTATTGCACGAATCTTCTTGATATTGCACGAACTCGGTTCTATGCTCGCCGCCATGACCATTCACGACCGCGTCCGGGTGCACGAAGTCACCCTCCTGTCCGACAACTGGTACACGCTGCGCACCACCGCCTTCGACTGGCGGCGCAACGACGGCGAGTGGCAGCGCATGCACCGCGAGACCTACGACCGCGGCAACGGCGCCACGCTGCTGCCCTATCACCTGGGCCAGCGCACGGTGCTGCTCACGCGGCAGTTCCGCTACCCGGCTTTCGTCAACGGCCACGACGACCTGCTGATCGAGGCGGCCGCGGGACTGCTGGACAACGCCGCGCCCGAGGAACGCATCCGCGCCGAAGTGGAAGAAGAGCTGGGCTACCGGCTCGGCACCGTGCAAAAGGTGTTCGAGAGCTTCATGAGCCCGGGTTCGGTGACCGAGAAGCTGCACTTCTTCGTCGCGCCCTACGAGGCCTCGATGCGCGTGGGCGCAGGCGGCGGGCTGGCGGAGGAGGGCGAGGACATCGAGGTGCTCGAGCTGGGCATCGACGAGGCGCTCGCCATGGTGGCCGACGGCCGCATCGCCGACGCCAAGACGATCATGCTGCTGTACCACGCGAAGCTGCACGTGTTCCCGCCGGGATAATCCGCGGATGCCTTTTGCCTCCCGCCGTGCGCAGACCTTCGCGCTGACCCTCGCCCTGCTGGCCCCGGCCGGCGCCTTCGCCCAGCAAGCCCTCCCGCCTCAAGTCGATGCCGCCCTCGCGCGCGCCAAGGTGTCGCGCGAGGCCGTGACCCTGCTCGTGGCCGATGCCGACGCGGGCCGCGCGCCGCGCCTGGCCTGGCGCTCGCAGGTGCCGGTGAACCCGGCCTCGATCATGAAGCTGGTGACCACCTACGCGGCGCTCGACCTGCTCGGCCCGGCCTACAGCTGGAACACGCCGGTCTACGTCGAGGGTACGGTGGCCAACGGCGTGCTCAACGGCAACCTCTACATCAAGGGCCAGGGCGATCCCAAGCTGGTGCTGGAGCGCGTGTGGCTGCTGCTGCGCCATGTGCAGGGCCTGGGCATCACCACCGTGAGCGGCGACATCGTGATCGACCGCAGCGCCTTCGAGACCACGGTCGAGAACGACCCGGCCGCCTTCGACGGCGAGCCGCTGCGCCCCTACAACGCCTCGCCCGATGCGCTGCTGGTGAACTTCAAGTCGGTCAACATGACCTTCGCGCCCGACCGCGCCGGCCAGTTCGCGCGCGTGAGCTACGAGCCCCCGCTGGCCAGCGTGGCGATGCCGCCCACGGTGCCGCTGGCGCCCGGCGAATGCGGCGACTGGCGCGGCGCGCTCAAGCCCGACTTCAGCGATGTGAACCGCATCCGCTTCAACGGTGGCTTTCCCACCGGCTGCGGCGAGAAGAGCTGGGCCGTGGCCTACGCCGACCCGCGCACCTACAGCCTGCGCGCCATCGGCGGCATGTGGGCCGAGATGGGCGGGCGCGTGGGCGGCCAGATGCGCGAGGGCCGCGTGCCCGCGGGCCTGAAGCCGGCCTTCGACTTCGAATCGCCGCCGCTCGCGGAAGTGGTGCGCGACATCAACAAGTACAGCAACAACGTGATGGCGCAGCAGGTGTTCCTCACGCTGGGCCTCACGCAGAAGCAGCGCGGCACCTTCGAGGCTTCGCGCAGCGCGCTGGGCCAGTGGTGGCGCGAGCGCATCGGCACCGGCGAGGCGTCGCCGGTGTTCGAGAACGGCTCGGGCCTGTCGCGCGACGAGCGCATCAGCGCCGCCGCGCTCGGCAAGATGCTGCAGGTGGCGTGGCGCTCGCCCGTGATGCCCGAGCTGGTGGCCTCGCTGCCCGCGATGGGCGTGGACGGCACGCTGAAGCGGCGCACGCTGCGCTCGGGCGGCGCGGCGCACCTGAAGACCGGCACGCTGCGCGATGCCTCGGGCGTGGCCGGCTACGTGCACGGCGCAAGCGGCCGGCGCTACGTGCTGGTGGCCATCGCCAACGGCGAGAACGCCGGTGCCGCGCGCGCCGCCTTCGATGCGCTGATCGACTGGACCGCGCAGGACCAGTGACTCGGACGGGGCCCGAGCCGCCCCGCTACTGAATAGGTTCTGCTCGCAAACGCTGCTTGCGCGCGGCCATGGCGCTGCCCAGAATCGGACGCTCGTTCGTTTTCGATACAACTCCAGGAGACGCGCCTTGACCTTGCAGCACCCACGGCATTCACAGCCCTCGTCCTTCCCGGCCCGCCGGGTCACCGCCGCGGCGACGCTCGCTGGCGCCACGTTGCTGCTCGCCGCCTGCGGTGGGGGCGGCGGTGGGGGCGGCATCGGCATCGGCTTTCCGCCACCGGGAGGCGGCAGCGACACCGGGCGCGGCTCGGTCGTCACCAGCCCGCCCGAGCAGGGCACCAAGCTCACGGCCGACCAGTTCAGGGCCAGCCTGCAGGCCTCCGACCAGGGCAAGGCGCTGCTGCAGGTCACCGGCGCGCCCAAGTGCGGCGTCGACATGCGCTACCTCGAGTACCGCACCGTCGGCGGCAAGAACGAAGCCACCAACGCCACCGCCGCGATCATGGTGCCCTCGGGTTCCGACGTCGCCTGCAGCGGCGCGCGCCCCGTGGTGCTGTACGCGCACGGCACCACGCCGGCGCGCAACTACAACCTCGCCAAGTGGACCGACACCACCCAGCCGGCCGCCGGCGAAGGGCTGATGGTGGCCGCCATGTTCGCGGCGCAGGGCTACATCGTGGTGGCGCCCAACTACGCGGGCTACGACAAGTCGACGCTGCCCTACCACCCCTACCTCAACGGCGAGCAGCAGGGCAAGGACATGGTCGATGCGCTCACCGCGGCGCGCAAGACCTTCTCGGACATCGGCGCGAACGACGCCGGCTCGCTGTTCATCACCGGCTATTCGCAGGGCGGCTACGTGGCGATGGCCGCGCACCGCGAGATGCAGGCCACCGGCAAGACCGTGACGGCCTCGGCCCCGCTGGCCGCGCCCTCGGCCATCAGCCTCCTGACCGACTACACCTACCTCGGCTGGCCGGCGCTGGGCGCCACGCTGTTCGTGCCGCTGCTGTCGACCAGCTGGCAGCAGCAGTTCGGCAACGTCTACAACAGCACCAGCGACGTCTACGAAGCGCAGTACGCCACCGGCATCGACACGCTGCTGCCCACCCTCACGCCGGGCACGCTGTTCTCCAGCGGCAAGCTGCCGCAGCTGGCGCTGTTCCCGGCCGACGGCAAGCCGGGCCCGGTGAGCCCCGAGCTGGCGATCTTCTACGGCGCCAACAACCTCATCAAGCAAAGCTTCCTCACGCAGGCGGCCACCGACATCCAGTCGGCCCCCTGCCCCGGCAACGCGCTGCCGGCCACGGCCGCGTCGCTGAGTTCGGCCACGCCGCTGGACTGCAAGCCCGCCACGGGCTTCCGCAAGGCGGCCATCGCCAACGACCTGCGCAACTGGGTGCCGACCAAGCCGATGCTGCTGTGCAGCGGCGCGAACGACCCGACCGTGAACTTCCTGAGCACGCGCGCCACGGCCGGCTACTTCCGCGCCAAGGGCATGCCGGCCGCCGCGCTCGCGGTGGTCGACCTGGAAGACCGCGGCGCCACCGACAGCTATTCGGCGGCACGCGCCGGCTTCGCGCAGGCCAAGGACCTGCTGACGCAGAGCACGCCGGGCAGCGCCACCGACAAGGCGCGCGCCGTGACCGCGGCCTACCACGGCACGCTGGCGCCGCCGTTCTGCCTGGCGGCAGCGCGCGGGTTCTTCCAGGGGGTGCTGGCGGCCGGGGGCTGAGCCCCGGGCCAAGCAGCCGATCAGGCGTTGATCAGGCCGCTGCAGCGCGCTGCAAGCGGTCTTTCACACCTTCCCACTCGGGCGTGTCGGGCGGCGTCTCGACCCAGATCAGCTTCACGCCCTGCGCGTCGAACTCGCGCAGCACCGCGAACAGCTGCTGCGCGGTGGCTGCCGCGTCGTCGGGCATGCGCCGCAGCAGCACGCGCTGCGAGCGGCTGCGCACGCTGCTGCGCGTCCACACGGCGATGTGCGCGGCGTTGGCACCGAGCACATCGAGGCCGGTCTGGATGGCCTTGGGGTCCATCAGCCGCACCTTGGCGTCGGGCGCGTAGTGCGCCTCCAGCGTGCCCGAGGCGCGCGGGTCGGGCGTGTCGAGCACCTCGCGGTCGCGCAGCGGCTCGCCGACGGCGGCCTCGATCTGGTCGCGCGTGATGAGGCCCGGGCGCAGCAGCACGGGCGCGCCGCGGCTGCAGTCGACGATGGTCGATTCGATGCCCACTTCGCAGGCGCCGCCGTCGACAACCAGCAGCGCGTCGCCGAATTCGTCGTGCACGTGCTGCGCCGTGGTCGGGCTGACGCGGCCGAAGCGGTTGGCGCTGGGCCCCGCCAGGCCGGGCACGCCCTGCTCGGCGCAGGCCTCGAGCAGCGCCTGCGCCACCGGGTGCGCGGGGCAGCGCAGGCCGATGGTGTCCTGTCCGCCGGCCGCCGCCGTGCCCACGCCGGGCTGGCGCGTGACGATCAGCGTGAGCGGGCCGGGCCAGAAGGCCTGCACGAGCTTCTGCGCAAAAGGCGGCAGCGGCTGGGCGAAGCGCGACAGCGCCTGCGCGCCCTTGGCGCCCGCCGCCACGTGGACGATCAGCGGATGGTCGGCCGGCCGGCCCTTGGCCGCGAAGATGCCGGCGACGGCGGTGTCGCTGCTGGCGTCGGCACCCAGGCCGTAGACGGTCTCGGTCGGGAAGGCGACCAGCCCGCCCGCGCGCAACACGCGCGCGGCCTCGGCAATGGCGTCGGGAGCGTGGCCGTCGAGGATCATGCGAGCGCCGGCAGGCCCAGCAGCAGCGCGGCCTGCGAGGCGTTGGCGCGCACGCTCTCGAGCGTGGCGCCGGTGAGGGTCAGGTGGCCCATCTTGCGGCCGCGGCGCGGCGCCAGCTTGCCGTACAGGTGCAGGTGGGTGCCGGGCAGGGCCAGCACCTCGCTCCAGCGCGGCGCGACCGGCTTGGCGCCGTCGCCTTCGCCTTCGCCGCCCGGGAACCACAGGTCGCCCAGCAGGTTGAGCATGACGGCGGGGCTGTGCTGGCGCGGCGCGGTCAGCGGCAGGCCGGCGAGGGTGCGCACCTGCAGCTCGAACTGCGACACGTCGCAGGCTTCCATCGTGTAGTGGCCGCTGTTGTGCGGGCGCGGCGCCATTTCGTTGACCACCAGCGAGCCGTCGGCCAGCGCGAAGAACTCGACGCACAGCACGCCCACGTAATCGAGGCCGCTGGCGATGCTCTTGGCGGAATTGACTGCGCCCTGGGCCACGGTCTTGGGCATGTTCTGCGGGTGCACCTCGGTCACGGCGAGGATGCCGTCGCGGTGCAGGTTGCGCTGCGGCGGGAAGTGCACGATCTGGCCGTCGCGGCCGCGCGCCAGGATCACCGAGCACTCGAACTCGAGCGGCAGCATCTTCTCGAGCACACAGGGCACGCAGCCGGCGGCCTGCCAGGCCTCGACCAGCTCGGCGCGCGTCTTCACTCGCTGCTGGCCCTTGCCGTCGTAGCCCAGGCGGGCGGTCTTGAGGATGCCGGGCAGCAGCTGGTCATCGACGGCGGCCAGTTGCTCCGCCGTCTCGATGACGGCATAGGGCGCGCAGGGCACGCCGCAGCGCGTGAAGTGCGCCTTCTCGGCGATGCGGTCCTGCGCGATGGCGATGGCCGAGGCGGCGGGCGACACCGGCCGCGCCACCGCCAGGTGCTCCAGCGAGGGCGCGGGCACGTTCTCGAACTCGGTGGTCACCGCGTCGGCCAGGCCGGCCAGGCGGGCCAGGCCGTCGACGTCGGCGTAGTCGGTGTGGATGTGGTGGTGGCTCACGCGGCCGGCGGGGCTGTCGGCATCGGGGTCGAGCACCGCGGTGAAGTAGCCCATGCGCTGGGCCGCGTGCGCGAACATGCGCCCGAGCTGGCCGCCGCCGAGCACGCCGAGCGTGGCGCCCGGGAGGATGGGCAGATCGGCCGAATGGCCCGTGCTCACAGTGCACCCCCGCCTTGCGGCGAGAAGGGCGACACCGCCGCGCCCGCTTCGGGCGGCGGCAGCACCATGGCCTCGGCAGCGGCGGTCTGGGCCGTGCGGAAGGCGTCGAGCTTGGCGCGCAGCGCCGGGTTGTTCACCGCCAGCATGGCCACGGCGAACAGCGCCGCGTTGGCCGCGCCGGCGGTGCCGATGGCAAAGGTGGCCACGGGCACGCCCTTGGGCATCTGCACGATGCTGTAGAGGGAATCGACGCCCTGCAGGTGGCGGCTGGCCACCGGCACGCCGAGCACCGGCACCGTGGTTTTCGACGCCAGCATGCCCGGCAGGTGGGCCGCGCCGCCCGCCCCCGCGATGATCGCGGTGAGCCCGCGCCCGGCGGCGCTTTCGGCGTACGCGAACAGCGCATCGGGCATCCGGTGGGCCGAGACCACCTTCGCTTCGTGGCTGATTCCGAATTGCTGGAGAATCTCGACCGCGTGGCGCATCGTCTCCCAATCGGAGTTCGAGCCCATCACTACACCGACCTGAATGGTTTCGTTCATGGTTTCAATTTTACGTTTCACCCCCAGCTGTTCCCGATGATCGACATCACTCTCGAAAATTTCCAGGCCGAGCTGATCGAAGGCTCGGTCGCCACGCCGGTGCTGCTGGACATCTGGGCCGAATGGTGCGGCCCCTGCAAACAGCTCGGCCCGGTGCTCGAAAAGCTCGAAACCGAGTACGCCGGCCGCTTCACGCTGGCCAAGCTGGACGCCGACAAGGTGCCGCAGATTTCCTCGCAGCTGTCCGAAATGTTCGGCGTGCGCAGCATCCCGTTCTGCGTGATGTTCAAGGACGGCCAGCCGGTGGACGGCTTCGTGGGCGCCATTCCGGCCGAGAAGATCCGCGAGTTCCTCGACAAGCACGTGCCGGGCGCGGAGGAAGCCGAGGCGGCCTCGGAAGGCGCCGCCGCGCAGGAAGCGCTGGCCGAGGGCGACACCCTGGGCGCGCTCGAGAAGCTGCAGCATGCCGTGGCCACCGACCCGGCCAACGACGACGCGCGCTTCGACTACATCAAGCTGCTGCTGCAGGAAGGCCGCATCGACGACGCCAAGGTCGCCTTTGCCCCGGTGATCGCCAAGACCACGCTGGTGCGCCGCTTCGATTCGCTGCAGCGCTGGATGGACGCCATCGATTTCGCCGCACCCGTCACCGGATCGGCGCCGACGCTGGGCGACTTCGACGACAAGATCGCGGCCAACAAGCGCGACTTCGACGCCCGCTTCAACCGCGCCCGCCTGCTGATGGCCGCCCAGCGCTGGACCGACGCGATGGACGAGCTGCTCGACATCCTCATGCGCGACAAGAGCTGGAGCGAAGACCTCGCGCGCAAGACCTACATCGCGATCCTCGACGTGATCGAGCCGCCGAAGGTGAAGGTCGCCGACGGGCAGATTCCGCCGGACGATCCGGTGGTGGCCACGTACCGTCGCCGCCTGAGCAGCGTGGTGTTGAGCTGAACGGCTGAACGACGCATTGCGCCTTTCAGTGCGCAATTGAACAAAAAAGCGACCCATGGGTCGCTTTTTTGTTGCCGCCACCGCCCCATATAGATAGCATTGCTACTCAATTTCCGATAAAAGCGCATTGCAATGCTCCAACTGACCGAAGAACTCGAAAAGGCCCGCAAGGCCGGCGGCCTGAGCCAGGAGGCGCTGGCCACGCGCGCCGGGCTGTCGCGCATGACGGTGCAGCGCATCGAAAGCGGCCAGATCGACCCGCGCCTGTCGACGTTGCTCGAAATGGCGCGCGTGCTGGGGCTCGAGCTGATGCCCGTGCCCGCCAGCCTGCGTCCGCAACTCGAAGATTTCGTGCGCTCGGGCGGGCGCCTGCTCGGCCAGCCGGCGGGCGTGGGCGCGCCGCCGTCCATCGCGCAGAGCCTGGCCGACGAGAACCGGTGAGGCGGTGAGCACGCGCGCCGCCTTCAACACGGGCATCCGCTACCTGCGGATGCACCTGCACCTGCCCGGTGGCGGGCGGCGCGCCATCGGGTACCTCTCGCAGTACGGCGACATCCTGCGCGTGTCCTTCGACGAGGCCTACATCGCCGACGCGGGCCGGCCCACGCTGTCCCTCGCGTACCGCGGTGCCGACGAGGCCGCGACCCGCGCGATCCTGGCCTCGGCGCGCGACGCCCGCGTGTCGCGCAGCGACGGCCGCTGGCCCAGCTACTTCCAGAACCTGCTGCCCGAGGGCCACAACCGCGAGCGCCTGGCGCAGCAGCGCGGCTGCGCGGCCGACGACGAGTTCGAGCTGCTGGCTGCCGCCGGCCACGACCTCATGGGCGCGCTCGAGGTCGAGCCGGTGCCCACGTCCGAGGGCATTCCCGACACCGTGCGCCACTGGCACACGGCGCTGGGGCTCGACGTGCTCGAGCCGGGCTTCGTCGAGATGCCGGTGGAAGACGCCGCGGCCATCCCCGGCGTGGTGACCAAGTTCTCGGCGGTGCAGGACGGGCGGCGCTATGTGGTCAAGCGCCACGGCGCGGCGGGCTCGTTCATCCTCAAGCTGCCGAGCACGCGCCACCCCGACCTGGTCGCCAACGAATACACCGGCTACCGTCTGTGCGGCGCGCTCGGCCTCGACTGCGCGCAGGCCCACGTGATCGACCGCGCCGACGCCGACCTGCCCGAGCAGGTGCCCTTCGCGCAGATCCTGGCGGTGCGCCGCTTCGACCGCACGCCCGAGGGCGGACGCATCCACATGGAAGAGTTCGCGCAGGTGCTGCAGTACGAGCCGCGCCAGAAGTACGGCCGCGGGCTGGCCACCGACTGGCCCGCCATGCTGCGCGTGCTCGATCGCCTGTCGCCGAACCCGGTGGCCGACGTGCGCGAGTGCGTGCGCCGCCTCGTGGCCTTCATCCTGCTGGGCAACAGCGACGCGCACCTGAAGAACTGGGCGCTGCGCTACCCCGACGGCGTGGCGCCGGTGCTGGCGCCGCTGTACGACCCGGTCTGCGTGGCCGCCTTCTTCGAGGACGTGCCGGCGCGCGACTACGGCGTCAACCGCACCATCGACGCCACGCTGCGTGCTTTCGACTGGGCGGCGCTGGAGGCTTTGCTGCGCGCGGCCGGGCTGCTGCGGCCGGCGCGCTTGATGGCCATCGCGCGCGACACCGTGCGCCAGGCCCAGGCCGAGTGGCCCGCGCTGCTGGCGCAGGACGGCACGCCGGCCAGCGTGCGCCGCTGCGTCGAAGCGCGCCTCGCGGGCGGCGTGGCCCTGGCGGCCCTCGGGGCCTGAAGAAGCCCGGATGCGCCATCGGGCCTGTCTTCGCACCGGCCACGGCGTCGCATACGATGGCGCCGGTTTTAACTTGTTGCAGATTGAAAAGGAAAATTGGCCATGCGTTCCTTCGCCCGCCGTACCACGCTCCCCGCCATTGCCTCGGCCGCGCTGCTGCTGACCGCCCTGACCGGTTGCGGCAGCGGCATCAGCCTCGACGAGCCGATCGAAGGGCCGGTGTGGCGCCTGGTGCAGCTGGGCGACGAGCCCATCGCGCCGGGCGGCGATGCGCAGCTGCAGTTCGATCGCAACAGTGGACGGGTGAGTGGTTCAGGCGGCTGCAACCGCGTCACGGGATCGTTCACGCGCGCGGGCGTGTCGCTCAAGCTCGGACAGATGGCCGCGACGCGCATGGCCTGCGCCGACCCGGTGCGCGGCGCCAACGAGGCGCAGTTCCTGTCGGCGCTGCAGAACACGGCCAGCTACCGGCTGGCGCCGGGGCGGCTTGCGCTGCTCGATGGCAGCGGCCGCACGGTCGCGCTGCTCAGCAGCGGCACGACGCGTTAAGGGCGAAAAACCAGATCAGCCGTGGGTGAGGCGGTCCAGCGCCTCGCGGTACTTGGCAGCCGTCTTCTCGATGACTTCGGCCGGCAGGCGCGGCGCCGGGGGCGTCTTGTCCCAGGGCTTGCCGTTGATCTTGGTGGCTTCGAGCCAGTCGCGCACGAACTGCTTGTCGTAGCTCGGCGGGTTGGTGCCGGCGGCCAGCGCGGCCTCGTAGCCCTCGACCGGCCAGTAGCGCGAGCTGTCGGGCGTGAGCACCTCGTCCATCAGCACCAGCGTGTCGTTCTCGTCCAGGCCGAACTCGAACTTGGTGTCGGCAATGATCATCCCCTTGGCGAGCGCGATCTGGGCCGCCGCCTCGTAGATGGCGATGCTGACCTCGCGGATCTGCTGGGCCAGCTTGGGGCCGACGACCTCGACCACGCGCTCGTAGCTGATGTTCTCGTCGTGCTCGCCGGCCGCGGCCTTGGCGGCGGGCGTGAAGATCGGGCGCGGCAGCTTGCTGGCGTTGGTCAGGCCCTCGGGCAGCGGCACGCCGCAGACCGCGCGGTTGTCCTGGTACTCCTTCCAGCCGCTGCCGGCCAGGTAGCCGCGCACCACGGCCTCGACCGGGATCGGACGCAGGCGCTTGACCAGCATCGATCGGCCCGTGACCTGCGCCACCTCGTCGGGCTGCACCACGCTCTCGGGCGCCTCGCCCGTCAGGTGGTTGGGGCACAGCGCGCCCAGGCGGTCGAACCACCACAGCGCCATCTTGGTGAGGATCTCGCCCTTGCCCGGGATGGGCTCGCCCATGATCACGTCGAAGGCGCTGAGCCGGTCGCTCGCGACCATCAGGATGCGGTCTTCGCCGACGGCGTAGTTGTCGCGCACCTTGCCGCGCGCAAGCAGGGGCAGGCTCTGGATGGAAGAGGTGTGAACGGTGGTCATGGACGGATGCTCGGCTGGGAAACGGTGACGGGAAAAGCGGATTGTGCGCGCAGAAAAAAGCCACCGCGAGCGGTGGCCTGCGGCGCGCAGTCTGTCTTCGTTAGATGACTTGCTGCGCCAGGTCGCCCTTGGCGTACTTGGCAGCGACGACCTGCAGCGTGTCGCCCTTGATCTTGGCGCCCTGGCCTTCGCAGCCGAACTCGATGTAGCGCTGCTTGCAGATCTGCTTGGCGGCTTCGCGTGCGGGCTTGAGCCACTCGCGGGCGTCGAACTTCTCGGGGTTCTCGGCCAGGAACTTGCGCACGGCGCCGGTCATCGCCAGGCGGATGTCGGTGTCGATGTTGATCTTGCGCACGCCGTACTTGATGGCTTCCTGGATTTCCTCGACGGGCACGCCGTAGGTTTCCTTCATGTTGCCGCCGTATTTACGGATGATTTCCAGCAGGTCTTGGGGCACCGACGACGAGCCGTGCATCACCAGGTGGGTGTTGGGCAGGCGGGCGTGGATTTCCTTCACGCGCTGGATCGACAGGATGTCGCCCGTGGGCTTGCGCGTGAACTTGTAGGCGCCGTGGCTGGTGCCGATGGCGATGGCCAGCGCGTCCAGCTGCGTGGCCTTCACGAACTGGGCGGCTTCTTCGGGGTCGGTGAGCAGCGACGCGTGGTCGAGCACGCCTTCGGCGCCGATGCCGTCTTCTTCACCGGCCATGCCGGTTTCGAGCGAGCCCAGGCAGCCCAGCTCGCCTTCGACCGTGACGCCGACCTTGTGGGCCAGTTCGACCACCTTGCGGGTCACGTCGACGTTGTAGTCGAACGAAGCGGGCGTCTTGCCGTCTTCGTGCAGCGAACCGTCCATCATCACGGACGAGAAGCCCAGGTCGATCGCGCCCTGGCAGATGGCCGGGCTCTGGCCGTGGTCCTGGTGCATCACCAGCGGGATGTTCGGGTACTGCTCGATGGCGGCCTGAATCAGGTGCTTGATGAAGGCTTCACCCGCGTATTTGCGGGCGCCGGCGCTGGCCTGCAGGATGACGGGCGCGCCGGTTTCCTTGGCGGCCTCCATGACGGCCTGGACCTGTTCGAGGTTGTTGACGTTGAAGGCCGGAATGCCGTAGCCGTTGGCGGCGGCGTGGTCCAGCAGTTCGCGCATCGAGACGAGTGCCATGGGAAATACCTCGTGGGAATAGAAAAAGACGGGAAAAAGAGAAGGCGGAAATTCGGGAGAAAACTACCCCGATTCTACCGAGCCCCCTTGTGGGACAGGGCCGACGCCACCCCGGGCGCCACGGGTACTGGCGCGCAGCTCTTTTTCAACTTTTTCAGATCGGCAACTGCGTGGTCGACAGCACCTGCTTGAGCACCACGAAGGTCCGGATCTGCCGCACGCCCGGCAGGTACAGCAGCTGCTCGGCATGCAGGCGGTTGAAGCTGTCGTTGTCGCGGGTGCGCACGAGCATGAAGTAGTCGAATTCGCCCGTGACGACGTGGCATTCGAGGCAGCCCGACACCTTCTGCGCCGCCTTCTCGAAATCGGCGAAGGAGTCGGGCGTGGAGCGGTCGAGCACCACGCCGATCATCACGAGCATGCCGACCTCGAGCGCGTCGGGGTCCAGCAGGGCGACCACGCCTTTGATGAAGCCCGCGGCCCGCAGCCGCTCGACCCGCCGCAGGCAGGCCGGCGCGCTGAGGTTCACCTTGGCGGCCAGCGCCACGTTCGACACCGAGGCGTCGCGCTGCAGGGCGCGCAGGATGGCGCGGTCGGTGCGGTCGAGCTCCGTCGGGGCGCGCAACTTTGTTGTGCTCATGGCTTCCTTTCCGGATGAAAAGCCTTCTGTATGACCATCCTGCCTTCTTTTGAGCGACGAAGCCAGCCAACTTCGCAAGCACATTGCAAAGCCTTCTTCCTACGATCGACAGCTTCAACCCCTCACCGCTTTTGGAGCTGCGTCGATGAACCTGAAGAAATTCCCCCGCCACGCCCTGACCTTCGGCCCCACGCCGATCCAGCCGCTGAAGCGCCTGAGCGCCCACCTGGGCGGCAAGGTCGATCTTTACGCCAAGCGCGAGGACTGCAACAGCGGCCTGGCCTTCGGCGGCAACAAGACACGCAAGCTGGAGTACCTGATTCCCGAGGCGCTCGAAGGCGGCTACGACACGCTGGTGTCGATCGGCGGCATCCAGTCGAACCAGACGCGCCAGGTCGCGGCCGTGGCCGCGCACCTGGGCCTGAAGTGCGTGCTGGTGCAGGAGAACTGGGTCAACTACTCCGACGCGGTGTACGACCGGGTCGGCAACATCGAGATGTCGCGCATCCTCGGCGCCGACGTGCGGCTGGACGCGGCGGGCTTCGACATCGGCATCCGCCAGAGCTGGGAACAGGCGATGGCCGACGTGCGCGCGGCCGGCGGCAAGCCCTTCCCGATCCCGGCGGGCTGCTCCGAGCACCCGCGCGGCGGCCTGGGCTTCGTGGGCTTTGCCGAGGAAGTGCGCCAGCAGGAGGCCGAGTTGGGGTTCAAGTTCGACTACATCGTGGTCTGCTCGGTCACGGGCAGCACGCAGGCCGGCATGGTGGTGGGCTTCGCGGCCGACGGGCGCGCCGACCGCGTGATCGGCATCGACGCCTCGGCCAAGCCGCAGCAGACCTACGAGCAGATCCTGCGCATCGCCAAAAACACGGCCGAGCTGGTCGAGCTGGGCCGCGACATCACCGAGAAGGACGTGGTGCTCGACCGCCGCTTCGGCGGGCCCGAGTACGGGCTGCCGAACGAGGGCACACTGGAGGCGATCCGTTTGAGCGCGCGCTTCGAGGGCATGCTGACCGACCCGGTGTACGAGGGCAAGTCGATGCACGGGATGATCGAGAAGGTGCGGCTGGGCGAATTCCCGGCGGGCTCGAAGGTGCTGTATGCGCACCTGGGCGGTGTGCCCGCGCTGAACGCCTACAGCTTCCTGTTCCGCAACGGCTGAACCAACAGGGCTGCACAACGAAAAAGGCCGGCATGTGCCGGCCTTTGCTTTGCTGCGAACGAACTCAGCTCGCCCTGCAGATCTTCAGCATGTTGGTGCCGCCGGGCGCGCCCATCGGCTCGCCGCAGGTGATGGCGTACACGTCGCCGCTTTGCACGATGCCGCGCTTCTTCAGGTGGCTCTCGGCTTGGCGCAGCGCGGTGTCGCGGTCGCTTTCCGAATCCATGAGCAGCGGGCGCACGTTGCGGTACAGCGCCAGCTTGCGCTGCGTGGCCAGGCGCGAGGTCAGGGCGTACATGGGGATGTGCGCGCGGTGGCGGCTCATCCACAGGATGGTGGAGCCCGACTCGGTCAGCGCCACGATGGCCTTGGCGCCCAGGTGGTGCGCCGTGAACAGCGCGCCCATGGCGATCGACTGGTCGATGCGGCTGTAGGTCTTGCCGCTGAAGTCGGCGTCGAGCGTCTTGTCTTCGGCGGCCTCGGCGGCTTCGCAGATGCGGCTCATTTCCTGGACGGTCTCGAGCGGGTAGCGGCCCGAGGCGGTTTCGGCCGAGAGCATCACGGCGTCGGTGCCGTCGAGCACGGCGTTGGCCACGTCGCTCACCTCGGCGCGCGTGGGCACGGGGTTGGTGATCATCGACTCCATCATCTGGGTCGCGGTGATGACCACCTTGTCCATGTCGCGCGCCATGCGGATCATCTTCTTCTGCAGCGCCGGCACGGCGGCGTTGCCCACTTCCACGGCCAGGTCGCCGCGGGCGACCATGATGCCGTCGCTGGCGCGCAGGATTTCTTCGAGCTTCGGAATGGCCTCGGCGCGCTCGATCTTGGCGATCATGCCGGGCTTGTGGCCGTACTCGGCGGCCGCCACGTTGCACAGCTGGCGCGCCATTTCCATGTCGGTGGCGTTCTTGGGGAAACTCACGGCCACGTAGTCAGCCTGGAAGCTCATCGCGGTCTTGATGTCTTCCATGTCCTTGGCGGTCAGCGCGGGCGCCGTGAGGCCGCCGCCCTGCTTGTTGATGCCCTTGTTGTTCGACAGCTCGCCGCCCAGCTTGACGGTGGTGTGCACCGCCTCGCCCTTGACGCCGTCGACCGTGAGCACGATCAGGCCGTCGTTCAGCAGCAGCTTGTCGCCGGGCTTCACATCGCGCGGCAGGTCCTTGTAGTCGAGGCCGACGGCATCGACGTCGCCCAGCTCGGTGCGCGAGGCGTCGAGCACGAACTTGGCGCCCGGCTCCAGCCAGATCTTGCCCTGCGCGAACTTGCCGACGCGGATCTTCGGACCCTGCAGGTCGGCCATGATGGCCACTTCGCGGCCGGCCTTGCGGGCCGCCTCACGCACCATGGTGGCGCGGTCGATGTGGTCCTGCGCCGTGCCGTGGCTGAAGTTCAGCCGCACCACGCTGACCTTGGCCAGGATCATCTGTTCCAGCAATTCCGGCGTGCTGGAGGCGGGGCCGAGGGTGGCGACGATCTTGGTAGCGTGGCGGGGGATGCGGTCCGAGCTCATGAAGGGGGTCTCCGTTTTGTATTCGCTACTGTATACACTTTGTGTGTCGAACGGAAGTCAGTCGCCACGGGGGATTTCCCTCCCGTGGCCGGACCGCCCCCGGAATCAGCCGGCCGCGCGCTTGGCCAGGATCTCGAAGGCCGGCAGGGTCTTGCCCTCCAGCACCTCGAGGAAGGCACCACCGCCGGTCGAGATGTAACCGACCTGCTTTTCGATGCCGTACTTGGCGATGGCCGCCAGGGTGTCGCCGCCGCCGGCGATCGAGAAGGCGCTGCTCTCGGCAATGGCTTGCGCGATGGCCTTCGTGCCGCCCGCGAAGGCGTCGAACTCGAACACGCCCACGGGGCCGTTCCAGACGATGGTGCCGGCTTCGCGCAGCTGCGCGGCCAGGATGGCCGAGGTCTTCGGGCCGATGTCCAGGATCAGGTCGTCGTCGGCCACGTCGGTGGCGGCCTTGACGGTGGCGGGCGCGTCGGCCGCGAAGGTCTTGGCCGTGACCACGTCCACCGGGATCGGCACGTCGGCGCCGCGCGCGCGCATGGCGTCGATCACGGCCTTGGCCTGGTCGAGCAGGTCGGGCTCGGCCAGCGACTTGCCGATCGAAAGGCCCGCAGCCAGCATGAAGGTGTTGGCGATGCCGCCGCCGACGATCAGCTGGTCGACGTTGGCCGACAGGCTCTTGAGGATGGTGAGCTTGGTGCTGACCTTCGAGCCCGCCACGATGGCGACCAGCGGGCGCTTGGGCTGGGCCAGTGCCTTGGTGATGGCGTCGATCTCGGCCGCCAGCAGCGGGCCGGCCGCGGCCACCTTGGCGAACTGGGCGATGCCGTAGGTGGTGGCTTCGGCGCGGTGGGCGGTGCCGAAGGCGTCGTTCACGTAGATGTCGGTGAGCGCGGCCAGCTTGCGGGCCAGCGCTTCGTCGTTCTTCTTCTCGCCCTTGTTGACGCGGCAGTTCTCCAGCAGCACGACCTGGCCGGGCTTGACGTCGACGCCGTCGACCCAGTTGGCCACCAGCGGCACGTCACGGCCGAGCAGCTCGCCCAGGCGCTGGGCGACGGGCGCCAGCGAGTCTCCGGGCTTGAACTCGCCCTCGGTCGGGCGGCCCAGGTGCGAGGTGACCATCACGGCCGCGCCGGCGTCGAGCGCCAACTGGATGCAGGGCACCGAGGCGCGGATGCGCGTGTCTTCGGTGATGCGGCCGGCATCGTCCTGCGGCACGTTGAGGTCGGCACGGATGAAGACGCGCTGGCCGGCGGCCTTGCCTTGCGCACATAGGTCGGTGAATCGAATGACGTTCATGGGTCTGAGGATGGTGAAAGACGGGACTGCCCGCATTGTAGTTTTCACCCTCTCGCGCCCCTGCGCGTCTCTTGCGGGGCGCCGATGCTTTTTCAGGCCTTCGGCTGCGCGGTCGCGAACTGCTCCAGGATGCCGACGAAGCTCGCCGCCGCGGGCGACAGCGAACGCCGCGCCGCGCTGTACACGCAGACCTCGCGGTGGAAGTCGGGCGACTCGAGCCGCACCATCTGCAGCCCGTGCGCGCGCACCAGCGACGCCGAGTAGGTCGGGCACACGGTCAGCCCCAGGCCCGAGGCCACCATGCCCAGCGCGGTGGTCATGTACGACACCTCCTGCGTGCCCGGCCGCATCAGGAAAGCGCGCTCCTCGGGGCCCAGCTCGGGCAGCACGCGCTGGCGGAAGTCGCGCGTGGGCGCGATGAAGGTGTAGGGCCCCAGCTCGTGCCAGCGCACCTTGCGGCGCTTGGCAAAGGCGTGGCCAGGCGGGCAGATCAGCCAGTGGCGGTCGCGGAACAGCGTGCGGCGTTCGATGGCGGCGGCGTCCACCGCCACGTCCTGGCCCACGGCCAGCTCGACGTCGCCGGCCGCCACGCCCAGCAGCAGGTGCTCGGGCAGCGTGTCGGCCAGGCGCACGTCCACGTCGGGATAGGCCTCGCGGTAGGCGGCGATCACGCGCGGCATCAGCGTGCAGGCCATGAGCTGCGGCGCTGCGAGCCGCAACAGCCCTTTCTTCTTGTCACGCAAATCGGTCACGCCCGCGACCGCGCTCGTGAGGTCGCCGAGCAACCGGTGCACCGAGGGCAGGAACTCGCGCCCCGCCTCCGACAGCTGCACGCGGCGTGTGTTGCGGTCGAGCAGCTGCACGCCCATCTCGCGCTCGAGCTCGCGCACCAGCACGCTGAGCGCCGACTGCGTGAGGTGCAGCTGCCCGGCGGCGGTGGTGAAGCTGCCGGTTTCGGCCACGGCGGCGAAGGCGCGCAGCTGGCGCAGGGTGAGGTTCATATATATGGTTATTTCATCAATCGATGAATTAATTTCGATTGCATCATAAGACGCGGCATTGCCCAATCGCGGCCTCAACGGAGACACGACATGCCGACGACCGCCACCCCCACGGCGCCCCCACCCATTCGCGGGCTGCACCACTTCGCCTGGCGCTGCCGCGACAGCGAGGAAACCCGCCACTTCTACGAAGACCTGCTGGGCCTGCCGCTGGCCCACGTCATCAAGAACGACCACGTGCCGAGCACGGGCGAGTACTGCCCCTACGTGCACATCTTTTTCCAGATGCGCGACGGCGCGTACATCGCCTTCTTCGACCTGGGCGACGACACCGCCGCGCTGCCCTCGCCCAACACGCCTTCGTGGGTGAACCACATCGCGCTGCGCGTCGACTCGGTGGCCGACCTGCTGGCCGCCAAGGCGCGGCTCGAAGGCGCGGGCATCGAGGTGCTGGGCGTGACCGACCACCACATCATCGAGTCGATCTACTTCTTCGACCCGAACGGCATCCGCGTGGAACTCACCACGCCGACCGTGCCGCAAACCGAGATGGACGCGCACGCGCGCCATGCCCATGCCGACCTCGACGCGTGGACCGCGCGCAAGGCGGCGCTTCGCGCAGCGAAAGGCGCGTCGCATGTCTGAGCTGCAACTCGCCGTCATCGACGTGAAGCCCGGCGCGGCCATGGACAGCCAGTCGGGCCTGCAGCTGCTGCGCCCGCGCATCTACGGCGCCTTCCGCGCGCCGCCGGGGCCGAAAAAGATCGCGGCCATCGTGATGCACCCGACCAGCAACTTCATGGGCCACTACCTCATCGGCCCGCTGGCCGAGCGCGGCATCTGCTGCATGGGCCTGAACTCACGCTTCGTCGGCAACGACACGGTGCTGCTGATGGAGCGCGCGATTCAGGACCTGGGCGCCGGCGTGCAGTACCTGCGCGAGGCCGGCTACGAGAAGGTGTTCCTGGTCGGCAACTCGGGCGGCGCGGCGCTCTCGGCCTTCTACCAGGCGCAAGCGGAACAACTCACCGCCACGCACCTGCCCGATGGCGACCCGACGCACCTGCACCCCAGCGACCTGCCGCCCGTGGACGGCCTCGCGCTGTGCGCCGCGCACCTGGGCCGCACGCGGCTCATGCGCGACTGGATCGACCCCTCGGTCACCGACGAGCACGACCCGCTCTCGGTCGACCCCGCGCTCGACATGTACGACCCGCGCCACCGCGTGCCCTACGAGGCCGACTTTCTCGCGCGCTTCAGCGCGGCGCAGAAGGCGCGGATGGACCGCATCGAGCAGTGGTGCCTCGAGCGCCTCGCGCTGCTGCGCGGCACCCCCGGCGCGCCGCGCGACCAGACCTTCGTCGTCTACCGCACGCACGCCGATCCGCGCTGCGTCGACCTGTCGCTCGATGCGAACGCGCGCCTGCCCGGCAGCGTGTGGGGCGATGCGCGGCAGGTGAACTATTCGGCCAATGCGATGGGCCGCACCACCTCGCTCACGGCTTTTCTCTCGCAGTGGTCGTCGCGCTCTCAGGCCGACGGGCCCACCAACTTGGCGCGCACCACCGTGCCCAAGCTGCTGCTGACCTACACCGGCGACCAGTCGACCTTCCCGAGCACGCGCGATGCCTGGATGGCCGCGGGTGGGTCGCGCATCCGCAACGTCGACATCGTCGGCGGCAACCACTACCTGGCGGGCCAACCGCACCTGATTCCGCAGGCGGCCGATGCCATCGCCGAGTTCGCGCACGCGCTGTAGAAGAGCCATGGAAAACTTTGCATTCGCACCGGCCTACGAGTTGCCGGTCTGGCCCTTCACGCCACCGCCCGAGCTGAACAGCACGGCCGTCGTGCGCCACCCGGTCGTGATCGTCGGCGCCGGCCCCTCGGGCCTCACGCTGGCCTGCGACCTCGCGCAACGCGGCGTGCGCGCCGTGCTGCTCGACGAGGACGACACCGTGGGCGTGCGCGGCGCCTCGTCGCGCGGCATCTGCTACGCGCAAAAGAGCCTGGAGATCTTCGAGCGCCTGGGCATCTACGAACGCATCGCGGCCAAGGGCGTCACCTGGTCGTTCGGGCGCACCTTCTCGGGCGACGAAGAGGTCTACAACTTCAACCTGCAGGCCACGAGCGTCTCGACGCAGCCGCCCTTCATCAACCTGCAGCAGTTCTACATCGAGTGGTTCCTGGTCGATCGCATCCTCGAACTCGGCGTGACCGACCTGCGCTGGAAGAGCCGCGTGACGCACGTCGAGCCGCTGGCCGACGGCGTGCGCATCGACGTCGAGACGCCCGCCGGCAGCTACACGATCGAGGCCGACCACCTGATCGACGCCACGGGCGCGAACAGCCCGATCCGCACGCAACTCGGCGTGGCATCGCATGCCTCGCGCAGCACCGACCGCTGGTGCATCAGCGACGTGCGCTTCGAAAAACCACTGCCCACCGAACGCTGGACCTGGGTCGACGCGCCCTTCAACGAAGGCCGCGGCGTGTGGCAGCACCTGATGGCCGACGGCGTGTGGCGCATCGACTACCAGATGCCCGAGGACTGCGACCCGGCCGAGATCAGCCGCCCCGAGGTGGCCGGCGCGCGGCTGCGCGAACAGCTCGGGCCCGACGTGGCTTTCGAGTTCGTGTGGATCGGCCCCTACGGCTACCGCGACCACCTGCTGGAGCGCTTTCGCCACGGCCGCGTGTGCTTCATCGGCGACGCCGCGCACGTGGTGAGCCCCTTCGGCGCGCGCGGCGGCAACACCGGCATCCAGGACGCGGCCAACCTCGGCTGGAAGCTCGCGCTGGTCGCGCAGGGCCAAGCCGGCGATGCGCTGCTCGACAGCTACGACGCCGAGCGCCGCCCGGCCGCGCAGGAGAACCTGACGGTCACGAGCCGTTCGGCGCGTTTTCTCGCGCCGCGCTCGCCGGCCGAGCACACGCTGCGCCGCGCCGTGGTGGCGCTGGCCAAGCGCCACACCTTCGCGCGTGCGCTGGTCAACACGGGCCGCATGTCGGTCGCCAACGACTACCCCGTCGCGCCGCTGCTGCCCGAGGGCGCGCGCACGGTGCAGAACCTGCCGCTGCATTGGGCCGACGGGCGCCAGACCACGCTGATGCAGCTGCTGGCCGAGGGCACGCAGTGCCTGGGCCTGTGGTTCGCGCCGACGCGTGCGCAAGCGCAGGCTGCGTGCGACGCCACGGCCGCACTGCCGCTGCGCCTGCTGGCCGTGGGCGGCGACAGCGGCCTGCCGACCTTGCAGGCCGACGAGACGCTGGCGCGCCACCTCGGCATCGACCCCAGCGTGGGTGGATTCGTGCTCGTGCGCCCCGATGCCTACCGCGCTGCGCTCCTTGCGCAAGCCACCCCCGACACGATCGCCGCCGCCGTCCGCACGGCGCTCGCACTCCCCGCTTCGTCCCCATGATCACCGAGCCCCGCATCCCCGACCCCGACGGCTTCTACGCCGCCCTGCTGGCCGCGCACGAAGGCCGCACCGAGGCGCAGAGCGCCGACCTCAACGCCCGCCTCGTGCTGCTGCTGGCCAACCAGTGCGCCGACCAGGCCGTGCTGCTCGCGTGCATCGACGCGGCGGCCGAGGCCGAAGAAGACACCTCCACGACCACGACACCCATCCCATGACCGCCACCGTCTCTTTCGCTTCCGCCTCCGACACCCGCGAGCAGAAGCCCCGGCTGCAGGAACTCGCCCCGGGCGCCTACGGCTACATCAGCGACTTCGATCCCAACTGCGGCTTCGTCGTCGGCGAGGAGCAGGTGGTGCTGATCGACACCCGCCCCACGCCGCGCATGGCGCGCGACTTCCTCGCGGCGATCCGCGGCGTGACCGACAAACCGATCCGCACCATCGTGCTCACGCACTACCACGCGGTGCGCGTGATGGGCGCCAGCGCCTTCGACGAGGTGCAGGAGATCGTCGCCAGCAACGGCACGCTCGACTGGATCCGCACGCGCGGCCAGGCCGACTTCGAATCGGAAGTCGGCCGCTTCCCGCGCCTGTTCGCGGGCGTGGAAGAGATTCCGGGCCTGACCTTCCCCACCACGGTCTTCGAACGCGAGATGACGCTGCCGCTGGGCGGCGGCCGCGAACTGCGGCTCATGGCACTGGGGCGCGGCCATTCGAGCGGCGACACCGTGGCCTGGCTGCCCGACAGCGGCCTGCTGTTTGCGGGCGACGTGGTCGAGAACCACTGCGGCGTGTACGCGGGCGACGCCTACATCGGCGACTGGGCCGGCACGCTCGACGCCGTGCGCGCGCTGCAGCCGCGCGTGCTGGTGCCCGGGCGCGGCGCGGTGCTGCAGGGCGAAGCGGCCTGCGCCGAAGCGATCGGACTCACGAAGGACTTTCTCTCCACGCTGCTCGACAGCGTGCGCGCGAGCATCGCCGCGGGCGAGACGCTCAAGGGCTGCTTCGCGCGCGCCGAGGCGGCCATGACGCCGCGCTTCGGCGGCTGGCCGGTGTTCCAGCACGTGCTGCCCTTCGACGTCTCGCGCGCGTACGACGAGCTGCGCGGCATCGAGCACCCGGTCGTGTGGACCGCCGAGCGCGACCGCGAGCTCTGGCAGGTCCTGCGCGGCACCTGAGCCGCCCCCTTTTCAACAAAGCAACGGAGACAACAAACGATGAAACGCTTCCTTCCCCTGCTGGCCGCGACCCTCGCGCTCGCCGCCGCCCCCTTCGCGTCGGCGCAACCAGCGGCCTACCCCAGCCAGCCCGTGAAATGGATCGTGCCCTACGTGGCCGGCGGCGGCACCGACAACCTCGCGCGCTCGCTGGCCGAGGCCATGCAGCCGTCGCTCGGCCAGCCGCTGATCATCGACAACCGCCCCGGCGCGTCGACCAACATCGGCGTGTCGGTGATGATGCAGGCCAAGCCCGACGGCTACACGATCATGCAGGCCGAGAACGCGGCGCTGCTGTTCAACGAGCACATGTTCGCCAAGCTGCCCTACAAGCCGGCGACCGACTTCACCTACATCGGCACCATCGGGCGCTTCCCGGTGGCGCTGGTGGTGCACCCCGACTTCCCCGCGAAGAACGTGGCCGAGTTCGTGCGCTACGTGAAGGCCAACCCCGACAAGGTGAGCTACGCCTCGCCCGGCAACGGTTCGCCGCACCACATGGCGATGGAGCTGTTCAAGCAGAAGGCGGGCCTGACGATCACGCACGTGCCGTACAAGGGCGCCGCACCCGCCATGACCGACGTGATGGGCGGCCAGGTGCCGACGATGATGCTCGACCTGGCCTCGGGCCTGCCGATCATCAAGTCGGGCAAGGTGCGCGTGCTGGCCATCGCGCTGCCGCAGCGCGCCGGTGCGTTGCCCGAGGTGCCGACCTTCGTCGAAGCCGGCTTCAGCGACGTCAACGCCTACGCCTTCCACGGCCTGATCGGCCCGGCCGGCATGCCGCCCGAGGCCGTGGCGCGCATCAACATCGAGCTGCACAAGGCGATGAAGGCACCGAAGGTGGTGAAGCTGTTTGCGGAGTTCGGCTTCGAGGCGCTGCCCGGCACGCCGCAGGACTTCTACAAGCTCTCGCGCGCGGAGAGCGAGCGCTGGGGCAACATCATCAAGACCGCCGGCGTGAAGCTCGACTAGTCCAAGTCGATCACCAGCCCAGGCCGAGGTGCAGGGGCAGATACACCGCCATGCCGGCCAGCATCGTGCCCAGCACGCCGCGCCGCCAGAAGTAGTAGGCGCCGCCGACGACCGCCGCGTAGAGGCGGGCGTCGTGCAAGGTGGTGATCAGGTGGCCCTGCGTCATCACGATCTCGGGTGCGATCACGCCGGCCAGCGCGGCGGCCGGCGCGTAGTGCAGCGCGCGGTGCGCCCACTCGGGCAGGCCCCAGGGCCGGTCCAGGATGAAGAAGAAGCAGCGCGTGAGCACGGTGACGCCGGCGAGGCCGGCGATCACGGCCAGGGACCACCAGTCGGTGCCGCCGCTGTTCACTTGTCGTCCTCCGCGTCGGGGTCGAGCCCGAACTGCTTTTCGAGCCAGAAGCACAGCAGCACCGCCACGCCGATCGCGACCACGATGTTGAGCTTGAGCGGCAGCGCGTAGGCCGCGACCGCCGTGGCGCCCGCGATGAGCGCGGCCAGCACGCGCAGCCGCGTCGTCGCCATCGAGCAGACGATGGCCACCAGGCTCAGCACGCCGGCAAAGCCCAGGCCCCAGGTTTGCGGAATGAGGTTGGCCAGCGCGATGCCCAGCAGGCTCATGCCCATCCACGCGCACCAGGTCACGAAGTAGTTGCCGGTGAGGTAGGCCTCTTGCGCCAGCCGCTCGGCGGGCGTGGTCGGCGGGGCCGTGTACTGCTTCGTGAAGAGCGCGTAGCTCAGGTCGGCCGTCAGGTAGCCGTGCAGCAGGCGGCGCCAGCGCGGCATGTGCATGAGGTAGGGCCGCAGGTGCAGGCTGAACACCACGAAGCGCAGGTTGACGCAGAAGCCCGTCGCCAAAATCACCCAGGCCGGCGCGCCCGCGGCCAGCAGCGGGATGGCGGCCAGCTGCGAGCTGCCGGCGTAGACGAACAGGGTCATCGCCACGGCCTCGAGCACGCTCATGTCCGACTTGACCATGGCCACGCCGGTCATCAGGCCCCAGGCGCCGATGCCGAGCGCGGCCGAGGCCATGTCGCGCATGCCGGCGCGGAACTCGGGCTGGCGGCGCAGCGTGGGCGAGAGGAACATCAGCCGAAGACCTGTCCGGCCTTCAGGTCGAAGCCGCGCAGGAAATCGGCCGCTGGCAGGCGCTTGCCGCCCGGGCGTTGCAGTTCGGTGAGCACCACGGTGGCGTCCGACGCCGCCACGGCGACGCCGGTGGCGTCGGCCGAGACGACAGTGCCGGGCGCGGCGCCTGCAGGGCCGGGCGCCACGTGCGCAGCCCAGAGCTTGACGGTCTCGCCACCGAGCGGGCTGTTGGCGCCGGGGAACGGATCGAAGGCCAGCACGCGGCGCACGATGGTAGCGGCCGGCTGCGTCCAGTCGATCAGCGCTTCGTGCTTCTCGACCTTGTGGGCGTAGGTGATGCCTTCGGTGGGCTGCGGCGTGCGGACGAGTTGCCCGATCTGCGCCAGCGCTTCGACCACCATGCGCCCGCCGAGCGCGGCCAGGCGGTCGTGCAGGCGGGCGGTGTTCTCGCCGGGCGCGATGTCGAGCGCCTCGCGCAGCAGCATGTCGCCGGTGTCCAGGCCCGCGTCCATCTGCATGATCGTGATGCCGGTCTGCGCATCGCCGGCCTCGATGGCGCGGTGGATCGGCGCCGCGCCGCGCCAGCGCGGCAGCAGGCTGGCGTGAATGTTGAGGCAGCCGTGCACCGGCAGGTCGAGCACCCACTGCGGCAGGATCAGCCCGTAGGCCGCGACCACCATCACGTCGGGCTGCCACGCGAGCAGCGTGTCGCGCGCGGCCGTGGCCTCGTCGGGGTACTTGCCGTCGAGCCGCAGGCTGCGCGGCTGGGCCACGGGCCAGTTGTGGGTCACGGCGCACTGCTTGACGGGCGACGCCTGCAGCTTCATGCCGCGGCCGGCGGGCCGGTCGGGCTGGCTCATCACGCCGACGATGTCATGGCCGGCGGCGGCAATGGCCTCCAGGGCGACGCGCGCGAACTCGGGCGTGCCCGCAAAAACGACTTTCAACGCGCTCAATCCCGGATCCGTTCGAATTCGAGGTCATCCCCCGTGTGATAACGACGCACCACGCCGGTGGGGTCGATGTAGATATAGAGCATGCGGCGCTCGTTGATGGCCTTGTAGCGCCAGGTCCAGACGGTGCCGTCGAAGGAGCTGACGCGGCTGATTTCGTAGGGCTTTCCGTAGAAGGCCAGCACCTCGTTCTGGCGCCAGCGGTCGACCTGGATGTCGTGGTCGAAGCGCGCCTCGGTCAGCACCTGGGTCACCGAGACGACCTTGCCGGACGCGTCGAGGTCGATGTCGACCACCTCGAAGCCGGCCGGCATGCGCGAATACTGCAGGCGCTCGCCGCCGCCGTTGAGCGGGTAGCGGCCGGTGGGCGCGCCCAGGCGCTGCAGGGTTTCGGCGGCGGAGGTGCCGGGCTGGATGCGCGTGGGTTCGCTGACGCAACCCGCCAGGAACAACAGTCCGGCGGCGGCCAGCGAGGACCACGCAGCCCGGTGGCTCATGCCCGTGCTTCTTTCATGTCCTCGCGCTGCTGCTTGAGGAGCTTGCTCTTGATGCGGTTGCGCTTCAGGGGCGACAGGTATTCGACGAACACCTTGCCCATGAGGTGGTCGAGCTCGTGCTGGATGCACACGGCCAGCAGACCCTCGGCCTCGATGGTGTGGGTGTTGCCGTCGGCGTCGAGCGCCTGGACCTTCACCGAGGTGGAACGCATCACGCCGTCGTAGATGCCGGGCACCGAGAGGCAGCCCTCTTCATTCAGCACTTTTTCGTCGCTGGCCCAGGTGATTTCGGGGTTGATGAGCACGATCGGCTCGTTGCGCTCTTCGGAGACGTCGATCACGACCACGCGCTCGTGCACGTCGATCTGGGTCGCGGCCAAGCCGATGCCGCTCGCGTCGTACATGGTTTCCAGCATGTCGGCGACCAGCGTCTTGATGCGCGCGTCCACGCCCTGCACCGGCTTGGCCACCGTGTGCAGGCGCTTGTCGGGGTAACTCAGAATGATTCGTTTGGCCATGAAATCGGGGGGAAGTTGTGGCTATTTTCGCCAATTCCGCGACGCGTCGCGGCGCATTGGCGCGAAAACGTTGCCCTTGCAAGGGCTTCGGGCGCAGAATTCGTAGCAAATTGTGAGATTCGTATGCGCCACGATACTTCGTGCGCTCACCCATCCAGACATGACACAGCCCAGCTCCACCGAACACCAGCGCCCGACCTTCTTTGCCTTCTGGACGGCCGCCCTGGCGGTGGCCGGCAGTTGCGGCGCCACGGCGGCCTGGGCGCAGACGACCTACCCGGTCACGCCCCAGCAGCGCGCCACCGCCCAGCAGACCGCCCAGGCCGGCGTGCCGTTGAGCGAGCTGTCGCCGAAGGCGCCCGACGAGTACACCGTCAAGCCCGGCGACACGCTCTGGGCCATCTCGCGCCTGTACCTGCTGCGCCCCTGGCGCTGGCCGGAGCTGTGGGGCATGAACATCAACGAGATCCAGGACCCGCACCGCATCTACCCGGGGCAGGTGCTGTACCTGGACAAGAGCGGCGGCCGCGCGCGCCTGACCACCCGCCGCAGCGTGGGCGGCGTCGACGGCGGCACCATCAAGCTGTCGCCGCGCACGCGCTTCGACTCGCTCGCCGGCATGGCCCTGCCCACGCTCAACCCGAGCCTGATCGAGCCCTTCCTCAGCGAACCCATCGTGGTCGACGCCAACACGCTCGACGCCGCACCGCGCATCGTGGCTGGCAACGACAGCCGCGTGCTGCTGTCGCGCGGCGACCGCGCCTATGCGCGCGGCAATGCCGAGTCGCCGCTGGTCGAAAAGCCGGGCCCGGTGCAGCACTACCGCATCTTCCGCAGCGCCACGCCGCTGAAAGACCCCGGCACCGGCGAAATCCTCGGCTACGAGGCGCAGTACCTGGGCAAGGCGCAGCTGCAGCGCGGCGAATCGACCACCATCGAGACGACCGGCGACAAGGACGTCATCACCGTCGTGCCGGCCAGCATCGACATCATCGCGTCGCGCGAGGAAATGCGCGCCGGCGACCGCCTGCTGCCCGAGCCACCGCGCCAGCTGCTGAGCTACGCGCCACGCGCGCCCTCCACCCAGGTGGACGGCCGCATCGTGTCGGTCTACGGCAATGCCGTGCAGTACGCGGCGCAGAACCAGGTCGTGGCCATCAACAAGGGCACGCGCGACGGCGTCGACAACGGCCACGTGCTGGCCATCCTGAAGAACGGCGAGACCATCCTCGACCGCACCGGCGCACGCAAGGAAACCATCAAGCTGCCGAACGAACGCATCGGCCTGCTGATGGTGTTCCGCACCTTCGAGAAAGTCTCGTACGCATTGGTGCTCGAAATCAACGACACTCCCCGCGCCGGCGACTTCCTCGTCAATCCCTGACACGCGCCTGAGGCTTCTTTCTCGCACACTCGTTTGGAACGCGCAGAACTCGCAGGCTGGCTGCGACTTTCACTGACACCAGGCGTCGGCGACGGCGCCGCACGCCGCCTGCTCGCCGCCTTCGGGCTGCCTGACGCGATCTTCGCGCAGCCCGAAGCGACGCTGGGCGAAGTCGTCAGCACCGCCCAGGCCGCCGCGCTGAAGCAGCCGCCCTCCGGCCTGCAGGCGCAGGTCGACCAGACCTGGCAATGGCTGCACCCCGCGGACGACCCCACCGGCGGCGCCATCACACGCCGCGTCGTGACGCTCGGCGACGCCGGCTACCCGGGTTCGCTGCTCGAGATGGTCGACCCGCCGCTGATGCTCTATGTGCTCGGTGCCGCCGCCTTCGACCTCACGCAACTCGGCCGCAGCCTTGCCGTGGTCGGCAGCCGCAACCCGACGCCGCAGGGCGCCAGCCATGCGCGCGCCTTTGCGCGGGCGCTGGGCGAAGCCGGCCTGCCCGTCGTCTCGGGACTGGCGCTCGGCATCGACGGCGCAGCGCACCTGGGCGCGCTCGACGCGGCCGGCGACGCCCCGGTGCTCGCCACGGTGGCCGTGGTCGGCACCGGCCTGGACCGCGTGTACCCCGCACGGCACCGCGACCTGGCGCACCGCATCACGCTGCAAGGGCTGATCGTGAGCGAGCTGCCGCTGGGCACGCCGCCGCTCACGCAGAACTTTCCCAAGCGCAACCGACTCATCGCAGGCCTGGCGCGCGGCACGCTGGTGGTCGAGGCCGCGCTGGCGTCGGGCTCGCTCATCACCGCGCGCCTCACGTCGGAGCAGGGCAAGGAAGTGTTCGCGATCCCGGGCTCGATCCACTCGCCGCAATCGCGCGGCTGCCATGCGCTGATCCGCCAAGGCGCGAAGCTGGTCGAGTCGGTGAACGACATCCTCGAAGAGCTGCCGCCACTGGCACCGGCCGCTCGCACGGTGGCCAGCGACACGCCTTCGCCGGCCCCTGAACACCCGCTGCTCGACGCCCTCGGCTTCGACCCGGTGAGCCTCGATGCGTTGAGCGCACGCACCGGCTGGAGCGCGGCCCAGCTGCAGGCGAAGATGCTCGAGCTTGAACTCGACGGGCATGTCTCGCGTCTGCCCGGCGGCCTGTTTCAAAGAGCCGCCGTCGGCTGACGCCCAGTCTGCATCCGCTTTTTCGTGGAACACCGCGGAACCGGCTTTGCCGGGCCGCTGGTGTTGCCCCCGGTAGGGGGTTGGCGCAGCGACACGAAGTGCGCGAAGACTGGGGGCGAGCAACGGAATCCTCGGCTATATTGAGCCCATGTTCGAAGTGCTCGTGTTTGTGTATGAAAACTACTGGCGCGGCGATGCCTGCCCCGAACCCGAACAGCTGGGCCGCAAGCTCAGTGCGCACGGCTTCGAGGCGGACGAAATTCGCGACGCCCTGCAGTGGCTCGACGGCCTGAGCCTTGCCACGCAAGGCCTGCAGTTTGAACACCAGGCCAGTGAAGGCGATGACGACAACGCCATCACCACTGCCCGCGTCACGCTGGGCGGCGCGCCCGATGCGGCGCTGCCCCAGTCGAGCCAGTCGATGCGCGTGTACTCGCCGTCGGAGCAGGAACACCTCGGCGCCGAGTGCCTCGGCTTCATCCGTTTTCTCGAACTGTCGAACGTGCTGCCCTGCGGCCTGCGCGAGATCGTCGTCGAACGCGCGATGGCCGCGCCGGGCGACCCGGTGGCATTGGACGAACTCAAGATCATCGTGCTGATGGTGCACTGGAGCACGGGCATCGAGCCCGATGCACTCGTGCTCGACGAGCTTTGCGAGAGCCGCGAAGGCCGAACAGCACACTGAGCTCGCCCCCAAGGCAGTTCAAGCTCTCCCCGGAACAGACGAGAACAGCTGCGAGCTGATCAGTTCAGCAGCCGCTCGGGATTCGCATCGAGCTTCGCCAGCGCCTCGCGCGTCGCGCGTGCGGTAAGCGTTTCTTCCTCGGCCGGCACCAGCAGGCCGGCCTGCAGGTACATCGCCAGCCGTCCGGCCTGGATGAGGAAGCTGCGGCCGTCGGCCGAGGCGAACAGGTGCAGCTGCTTGCGGTCGCTGCGCCAGACGAACTGGACCTGGGTCACGCGGTCGTTGTGGTCCAGCATGAACCAGTTGCCGACCTGCAGTTCGTGCGTCCACGCGAGCATGTCCTCGGCCACCTTGACGCCGGCGGTGTCGGAAATGACCTCGATCGCGGTCGCGTCCACGCCGAGCAGCAACTCGATGCTCTGCGCGTCCAGCGGCAGGCTGGAGGCGCTGCCGTCGTCGGTCACGAAGTCTTCCAGGTGCGCCAGCCGCTCGGCCATGGCCTCGATCTTGGCCTGCGGAATGGCCTCGGTCTTCGACATGAAGGCGTCGGTGAGCGTGGCGCCGATGGTCTTGATGTGGCCTTCCTGCGGCTCGCCGACGATGCCCAGCAGGTCCATGCCCTGGCGCAGGCGTTGCAGCAGCTGCGGCAGGTCCTGGATCACGCGGGCGCGGTCGGCGCGGTTGGGCTTGGCGCTGGCGGCCCAGACCAGCTCGGAGGCCACGCGCTTGAGCATCACGGTGTGCTCGCCCTGTGCGCCGTAGCGCAGCGCGGCGATGGCCAGCACCTCGGCCCAGACCTTGAACAGGAACTCGCGGATCTCGTCGCGCACCGGCATGTCGTTGAGCATCTTGCGCAACTCGATGGTGTACTGGATCGCCATCGTCTCCTTCTGCTCGACCTGCTGCGCCACGCTCATGACGCGCTGCGTGGCGTCGCTCTGCGTGAGGTAGCGGCTGAGAAAAGCGACGAACTCGTCGAACACCAGCTTGAACACGCGCTGGCCGGTCTCGGGGTACTGCTCGATCACCTGCACCACGCGCTTGATCTCGTTCTCGAGCGCGCTGCCGGTGATGGCCGCGGCGTCGAAGCCCATCACGCAGGAGCCCATGCGGTCGATCAGCATGCGCGCCGGGTGCTGCAGGGTGCCGAAGAATTCGGGCTCGGCGATGGCCACGCGCAGCACGGGCATCTGCAGCCGCGCGAACCACACGCGCGCGGAGAACGGAATGCGCTCTTCCGCGAGGATGGCCTGGAACATCAGCGCCACGATCTCGACCGTGGCCTTGTCGGCCGTGGTGGGCGCGCGCTTCTTGAGCTCGGCGGTGCGCCGGCGCAGGTCGACGGCGGTCTGCTGGATCAGCGTGGCCTGCTCGCCGCCGCCGTCGATGTACTGCGTGGCCGCCATGCGGTAGGCGACCTCGGCATCGGCGATGGCGCCGGCAAAGGTGCGTGAAAACACGCGGGGCGCGGCCACGCCGCCGCCGGTGCCGGTCGTGCCTCCGCCCGGTTGCGAGGCGCCGGCCTCGCCGCCGATGCGCGCGGCGACAAAGCGCTTGAGGCTCAGCAGCGCGGTCTGCGCGCGCTGCCGCGCGAAGGCGAGCGGCGAGCTGCCCATCATCGAGCTGGAGGCCGGCCCCGACGACGGCACGGACGCCGCATGCGAGGCCTGGAAAGCGAAACCCGGACGCTGTGGCTGCTGTGACTGCTGCTGGCCGTGCGGCACGGCCGCACCCGCCGACGACCCCTGCCCCATCGGCATGCTCGACGACACCGGCATGCCCATGGACGACGGGCCGCCGCCCGAATCGCCCGTGCGGCGCACGAAGCTCTTGAGGTCGATTTCGGGCATCACGCCCTGCGCGATCAGGAAGGCGTTGGCGCTTTCGTAGGCCTTCACGACCACGTCCGCCAGCGCCTGCTGCACCGTGCCCTGCACGCGACCCCAGGCCTCGCGGCTCAGGCCGGCGGCCAGCCACTGTTCCACCAGCAGCTTGGCCAGCGTTTCGGGCTTGAGCACGTCCCGGGCATCGAGCTCGTGCGTGCCTTCGAGGTGCTGGATGCGCAGGCGCAGGTCGCTGAGCTCGAAGCTGGCCTTGTCGTGGATGGTCTGTGCCAGGCGCGAGGCGAGGATGTTGCTCTCGACCACCTCGTCGCCGATGAGCTCCAGCCGCAGCGCCGCGGGGGCCGACGAGGTGCCGCCCGCCGGGCCCGTGCCCAGCGCCTTGCGCCAGCCGGTCTGCGCCAGCGACACCCACTGCGAGGCATGGCCCTGGAACGCCACGAGGTCGTCGCGGCTTTCCTGCATGGTGCGCGCGCTGCCGACATCGGAGGCCACCGCGGTCAGCCGGTCGCGGATGGCCTGGGCCAGCGGAGCGATCGCGCCTTCCGTGGCCGCCACGAAACGCTCACGCGCCTCGCGTGCGAGCTGCAGGGAAGAAGCGGACCGCGCAGTGCTCATTGATGGATCGGAAAGGCCGGAGAGAACGGTTCATCGGCAACAGCCCCGAGCTTGCATCGGGATGCGCCACCGCACAAGTGCGGGTGACGCGAAGCTGGCGCCGAAGTATCCCTCAGACGACGGCGCCGGCGTTCGGGTCGTCGCCGCCCGAATCGCCGTCGCGCTTGACCGGCGGGCCCTTGATCAGGTCCTCGCGCTTCACGCCCAGCCACATGGCGATCGCGGCGGCCACGAAGCACGACGAGTAGATGCCGAAGCAGATGCCGATGGTCAGCGCCAGCGCAAAGTAGTGCAGCGTCGGGCCGCCGAAGAAGAACATCGACAGCACCACGAGCTGCGTGGAGCCGTGGGTGATGATCGTGCGGCTGATGGTCGAGGTGATCGCGTTGTCGATGACTTCGGTGGTCGTCATCTTGCGGTAACGACGGAAGTTCTCGCGCACGCGGTCGAAGATCACGACCGACTCGTTCACCGAGTAGCCCAGCACCGCGAGCACCGCCGCCAGCACCGCCAGCGAGAACTCCCACTGGAAGAAGGCGAAGAAGCCCAGGATGATCACCACGTCGTGCAGGTTGGCCAGCACGGTGGACAGCGCGAACTTCCATTCGAAACGGAACGCCAGGTAGATCATGATGCCGATCACCACCATGGCCAGCGCCTTGATGCCATTGGAGGTCAGCTCGTCGCCGACCTGCGGCCCGACGACCTCGATGCCGCGCTGCGTGGCCGACGGGTCGACCGACTTCAGCGCCTGCATGACCTGCGCGCTCTGCTGGTCGGAGCTCATGCCCTTCTGGGTGGGCAGGCGGATCTGCACGTCGCGCGAGGTGCCGTAGTTCTGCACCTGCACCTCGGGATAGCCGAGCTTGGTGACGGCCTCGCGCACCTTGCCGATGTCGGCCGATTGCTCGTAGGCCACTTCCATCACCGTGCCGCCGGTGAACTCCACCGACAGGTGCAGCCCGCGGTGGAACAGGAAGAACAGCGCCAGCGCAAAGGTTGCGAAGGAAATGATGTTCAGCACCAGGGCATGGCGCATGAACGGGATGGTCTTGTGGATGCGGAAGAATTCCATGGCGATGGTCCTCGGCCGTTACTTGGTGTCGACCACGGCCGTGCCGTCGGTCTTGGGCCGCCAGACGGTGCCGATCGACACAGACTTGAGCTTCTTCTTCTGGCCGTACCAGAAGTTCACGAGGCCGCGCGAGAAGAACACGGCGGAGAACATCGAGGTGACGATGCCAATGCAGTGCACCACCGCGAAGCCGCGCACCGGACCCGAGCCGAAGGCCAGCAGCGCAATACCGGCAATCAGCGTGGTCACGTTGGAGTCGAGAATCGTGCCCCAGGCGCGGTCGTAGCCCGCGTGGATGGCGGCCTGCGGCGAGGCGCCGTTGCGCAGCTCTTCGCGCACGCGTTCGTTGATCAGCACGTTGGAGTCGATGGCCACGCCGATGGCCAGCGCCATGGCCGCGATGCCGGGCAGCGTGAGCGTGGCCTGCAGCATCGACAGAATGGCGACCAGCAGCATCAGGTTCACGGCCAGCGCGATCGACGAGAACAGGCCGAACAGCGCGTAGTAGGCACACATGAAGACCATGATGGCCAGGAAGCCGTACATCACGCTCTTGAAGCCCTTCTCGATGTTGTCGGCGCCGAGCGTCGGGCCGATCGTGCGCTCCTGGATGATCTCCATGGGCGCGGCCAGCGAGCCGGCGCGCAGCAGCAGGGCCAGGTCGCTGGCTTCGGCCACCGTCATCGAACCCGAGACCTGGAAGCGGTTGCCCAGTTCGCCGTTGATCGACGGGGCCGTGAGCACTTCGCCCTTGCCCTTCTCGAAGATCAGCATGGCCATGCGCTTCTTGTAGTTCTCGCGGCTGACGTCGCGCATGATGCGACCGCCCTTGGCGTCCATGGTCAGGTCGACCTTGGGCTGGTTGCTCTGCTGGTCGAAGCCGGGCTGGGCGTCGGTGAGGTTCTCGCCGGTGACGAGCACCTGCTTCTTCACGATCACCGGGCGACCACCGCGGTCGAGGAATTTCTCGGAGCCGAAGGGCACGGGCGCGCCGCTCAACTCGGCCGCGCGGCCTTCGGCGCTTTCGTCGACCATGCGCATCTCGAGCGTGGCGGTGCGGCCCAGGATTTCCTTGGCCTTGGCCGTGTCCTGCACGCCGGGCAGCTGCACGACGATGCGGTCCAGGCCCTGCTGCTGGATCACCGGCTCGGCCACGCCGAGTTCGTTGATCCGGTTGTGCAGGGTCGTGATGTTCTGCTTGAGCGCGGCGTCCTGCAGGCGGCGGGCCGCCTCGGGCTTGATGGTGGCGGTCAGGCGCCAGTTGGTGCCGTCTTGCGTGTCGGTGGTGCTGAGGTCGGGGAACTGGTCCACGATCAGGCGCTTGGCGGTCTCCAGCGAGGCCGCGTCGCGGAAGGTCACCTCGACGGTCTGGCCGTTGCGGCTGACCTGGGTGCCGCGGATGCTCTTGTCGCGGAAGGTGGTGCGCAGGTCGCTCGCGAACGATTCGGCCTTCTTGTCGATGGCGCCCTTCATGTCGACCTGCAGCAGGAAGTCGACGCCGCCGCGCAGGTCCAGGCCCAGGTACATCGGGAACGCATGCAGCGACGTGAGCCACTTGGGCGAACGCGACAGCAGGTTCAGCGCCACCGTGTAGGGCGGGTCGCTGGCGTCGGGCACCAGGGCGCGCTGCACGACGTCGCGCGCCTTGAGCTGGTCGTCGGTGGTGGTGAAGCGGGCGCGCAGCGAGCCGGCGTCCAGCGTCACCAGGTCGGGCGTCAGGCCGGCCGCCTTCAGCGCCTCCTCGACCCGGGTCTGGGTGGCGGCATCGACCTTGACGGTCGTCTTGGCCGCGGACACCTGCACCGCGGGTGCCTCGCCGAAGAAATTGGGCAGGGCGTAGATGAGCCCCACGAGCAGCACGATCACGATGATCGTGTACTTCCAGACCGGGTAACGGTTCATGAGAAGGCGCTTTTCACAAGCGTTTCAGAAATGGAACACGGCGTGACTTGGGGCCCTGCGCCCTGAAGCGCAAGGTTCAGCTCACGCTTTTATTGCTTGACGGCGCCCTTGGGCAGCACCTGGACCACCGCGCTGCGCTGGATCTTGATCTCGACGCCGTTGGCGATTTCCAGGCCGAGGTACTGGTCGTTCAGCGAGGTGATCTTGCCGAGCACGCCGCCGGCCGTGGCGACTTCGTCACCCTTGGCCAGGGCTTCGATCATGGCGCGGGCCTCTTTCTGGCGCTTCATTTGCGGGCGGATCATGACGAAATACAGCACCACGAACATCAGCACCAGCGGCAGCATGCTGCCCAGCGAAGACAACATGTCGCCACCACCGGCGGCTGCGGGCGCGGTTTGAGCGAAAGCAGAGGAAATGAACAAGAGAGTCTCCAGCAGAGGGAAGAGAGAAGAAAAAGACTTCAGATGCGCGGGCCGGGCCCGCGGTTCCGCGCCCACGAGGGATGCGGGCCGCAAGTCAAAGGCTCGGCGGGGGAGGCCGCGCGCAGTCGGGCATTGTATTCGGCGCGGATGGCCGTTTCGCGCCCTTATCCGGCGCACCCCCGAGGGCTTTCAGCTATCGTTTAAATAGCAAAGAGCGCCGCAGGGGCGCTCTTTGTCAGGGGAAACGGGCCTGGCGGATCAGGCCGCTGCGCGCTGCGCCTGGGGGTTGCGCCACTTGCCCATCAGCTCGGTCCAGCGGGTGCGGGCCGCCGCGAGGTTGCGCTCCTTGACGTGGCCGTAGCCGCGGATCTGCTCGGGCAGGCTCGCGATCTCCAGCGCCAGCCCGTGGTTGTCGGCGCGCAGGCCCTTGAGCACTTCCTCGATGCTGGCGCGGTACTCGCCGATGAGGGCGCGCTCGGTCTTGCGTTCCTCGGTGCGGCCGAAGACATCGAGCGCCGTGCCGCGCAGGCCCTTGAGCTTCGCCAGGAAGCGGAAGCCCGTGAGCATCCAGGGGCCGAACTTCTGCTTCTGCAGCTGGCCCTTGGTGTTCTTCTTGGCCAGCAGCGGCGGCGCCAGGTGGTAGTTGAGCTTGTAGTCGCCTTCGAACATGCCCTCGACGCGATCGAGGAAGGTGCGGTCGGTGTGCAGGCGGGCGACTTCGTACTCGTCCTTGTAGGCCATGAGCTTGAACAGGTAGCGCGCCACCGTTTCGGCCAGTCCCGTGCTCTTGCCGACGGCCGACTCGACCTGCTGCACGCGGCCGACGAAGGCCTTGTATTCCTCGGCGTAGGCGGCGTTCTGGTAGCCGGTCAGGAACTCGGCGCGACGAGCGACGAGGGCCTCGACCGTCTCGCGCTTCTTGAACTCGATGACCTGGCCCGGGCGCACGCGCTTTTGCAGCTCGTCCGGGCGCACGGCGGCCTGGCGGCCCCACTCGAAGGCGGTCTTGTTGTTCTCGACGGCCACGGCGTTCAGCTCGATGGCGCGCATCAGCGACTCGTGCGCCAGCGGCACCCAGCCCTTTTGCCAGGCGTAGCCCAGGATCATCGGGTTGACGTAGATGGTGTCGCCCATCAGCGCGGTGGCGGCGGCATCGGCGTCGAAGGCGCCCAGGCCGTCGATGCCCACGGCGCGCGCAATTTCAGCGGCGCAGGCGTCTTCGGGGTTCTGCCAGTTGGCGTTGCGCACGAAGGCGGCCGTGGGCGCGCTGTGGCTGTTGAGCGCCACGTGCGTGCGCCCTTCGCGCATGCGCGCCATGGTCTCGGCGTTGATCGTGACGAGCGGGTCGCAGGCCAGGATCAGGTCCGCCGCCGCGGTGCCCACGCGGGTGGTGCGGATGTCGTCCTGCGTGTCGCCGATGAGCACGTGGCTCCAGGTGGCGCCGCCCTTTTGCGCCAGGCCCGCCGCGTCCTGCGTGACGATGCCCTTGGCCTCGATGTGCGCGGCCATGCCCAGCAGCTGGCCGATGGTGATCACGCCCGTGCCGCCAACGCCGGCCACCACCACGCCCCAGACCTTGCCGCCCGCGAGCGACGGAATGGCGGGCTCGGCCAGCAGGCCGAACTCGGCCGGCGTGGCCGCCTTGTTCTTGCCCTTCTTCTTGAGCTGGCCGCCTTCGACGGTCACGAAGCTCGGGCAGAAGCCCTTCAGGCAGCTCATGTCCTTGTTGCAGCTGCTCTGGTTGATGGTGCGCTTGCGGCCGAATTCGGTTTCCAGCGGCTCCACGCTCAGGCAGTTGCTCTGCACGCTGCAGTCGCCACAGCCTTCGCAGACCAGCTCGTTGATGACCACACGCTTGGCCGGATCGACGGCCGTGCCGCGCTTGCGGCGGCGGCGCTTCTCGGTGGCGCAGGTCTGGTCGTAGATGATGGCCGTGGTGCCGGCCATGGCGCGGAACTCGCGCTGGATGTCGTCGAGCAGGTCGCGGTGCTTCACCTGCACGTGGTCGCCGGGAATGTTCACGCCCTCGTACTTCTCGGGCTCGTCGGTGACGATCACGACCTTCTTGGCGCCTTCGGCGTGCAGGCTCTCGGCAATCTGCAGCACCGAGTGGCCCTCGGGCCGCTCGCCGACCTGCTGGCCGCCGGTCATGGCGACCGCGTCGTTGTAGAGGATCTTGTAGGTGATGTTCACGCCCGCCGCGATGCTCTGGCGAATCGCGAGCAGGCCGCTGTGGAAGTACGTGCCGTCGCCCAGGTTGGCGAAGATGTGCTGGTCGGTCGTGAAGGGCTGCTGGCCGACCCATGGCACGCCCTCGCCGCCCATCTGCGTGAAGCCGATGGTGGAGCGGTCCATCCAGGTCGCCATGAAGTGGCAGCCGATGCCGCCCATCGCGCGCGAACCTTCGGGCACGACGGTGCTGGTGTTGTGCGGGCAGCCCGAGCAGAACCAGGGCTGGCGCGTGGCGTCGGCCACGCTGGTGGAGGCCTGCTGCACCACCATCGCGCGCTCCTTGGCCTCCAGGATGGCCAGCTGCGCGTCGATGCGCGCGGCCATGTCGGCGCCAGCGGCGGCCAGCAGGCCCGTCTTCTTCAGGCGCGCGGCGATGGCCTTGGCGATGAGGGCCGGGTTCAGGTCGGCGTTGGCGCGCAGCAGCGTGTGCGAGGTCGGGTTGGGCATCGACCATTCGCCGCCGGAGTAGCCGTCGTCCGTGGAGCTGGCGCCTTCGTCGAACTTGCCGACCACGTTGGGGCGCACGTCGGAGCGCCAGTTGTAGAGCTCTTCCTTGAGCTGGTATTCGATGACCTGGCGCTTCTCCTCGACCACCAGGATTTCCTGCAGGCCGGTGGCGAATTCGCGCGTGAGCTGCGCTTCGAGCGGCCACACCACGCCCACCTTGTGCAGGCGGATGCCCAGCTGGCGGCAGGCCGCGTCATCCAGGCCCAGGTCGATGAGCGCCTGGCGCGTGTCGTTGTAGGCCTTGCCGCTGGCCATGATGCCGAAGCGGTCGTTCGGGCCTTCGATCACGTTGTGGTTCAGGCGGTTGGCGCGGATGTAGGCCAGCGCGGCGTACCACTTGTAGTGCATGAGCCGGGCTTCCTGCTCCAGCGCATGGTCGGGCCAGCGGATGTGCAGGCCACCGGGCGGCATCTCGAAGTCGGTGGGAATGACGATGTCGACGCGCTCGGGGTCGATCATGGCCGTGGCGCTGGACTCGACGATCTCCTGGATCGTCTTCATGCCCGACCACACGCCCGAGAAGCGGCTCAGCGCGAAAGCGTGGATGCCCAGGTCCAGGATTTCCTGCACGTTGGCCGGGAAGAACACCGGCGTGCCGCAGGCCTTGAAGATGTGGTCGCTCTGGTGCGCGGCCGTGCTGCTCTTGGAGATGTGGTCGTCGCCGGCCACCGCGATCACGCCGCCCCAGGCGGTGGTGCCGGCCATGTTGGCGTGCTTGAAGACGTCGGAGCAGCGGTCCACGCCCGGGCCCTTGCCGTACCAGATGCCGAAGACGCCGTCGAACTTGTTGGTGCCCTGCGGCGAGAAGCCCAGTTGCTGCGTGCCCCACAGCGCCGTGGCCGCGAGCTCTTCGTTCACGCCAGGCTGGAAGACGATGTTCTGTTCTTTCAGGAACTTGCTGGCCTTCCACAGCGCCTGGTCGTAGCCGCCGAGCGGGGAGCCGCGGTAGCCGCTGATGAAGCCGGCGGTGTTCTTGCCGACCTGCTTGTCGCGCAGGCGCTGCAGCATCGGCAGCTTGACCAGGGCCTGCACGCCGCTCATGAAGGCGCGTCCGTAGTCGAGGGAGTACTTGTCGTCGAGCGTGACGGTTTCTAGCGCGCGGCGAATGTGCTCGGGCAGCGGGGCGTTCATGTTCTCTGTCTCCGTATTGGCAGGGCTTTGTGGGCCTGGCTGAGGGGTGTGGGTCTGTGCCCGGTAGGGCGCAAGCCCATGGTGACGCAAAGTGTATGCCGGGGTCTGCGACAGGTGTTTGCGTTTTTTGCTTCGAAAAAACGACTTTCAGAAAGAATCTTGCTTAACATCCGCCCCCATGGAAAGCATTGACAAGTTCGACCTCGCTATCCTGCAAGAACTGCAGACCGATGGCCGCCTCACGAACGCCGAGTTGGCGCAGCGCGTTGGCCTGTCGGCGGCGCCCTGCTGGCGCCGCGTGCGCGCGCTGGAAGACGCCGGCTTCATCAAGGGCTACCGCGCCGAGATCGACCGCCACAAGATCGGGCTGGGCGTGCTGGCCTTCGTGCGCGTGGACACCGAGCGCGTCACCCACGAGGCCACGCGCAAGCTGGAAGACGCGATCCGCAAGATGCCCGAGGTGGTGGCCTGCCACTACATCAGCGGCACCGGCACCTTCGAGCTGCAGGTGGTGGCGCAGGACCTGAACGGCTTCTCGGCCTTCGCGCGGCAGAACCTCATGAACCTGCCGAACGTGAAAGACCTGCACACCAGCTTCTCGCTGGGCGAGGTGAAGGCCAACAGCGCGCTGCCGCTGGGGCACCTGGCGAAGTAACCGCCCCTCCAAAAAGAAAAGGGCCGCCTCCCGCGAGGGAGCCGGCCCGACCATCCGCCCGAGGGCGGTGCACCTTCTATCTGGTTAGAAGGTGATGTCCTTCTCGACGTCCTGCAGCTTGCGGCGGGCCAGCGCCAGGTTCGACTTCGCCTTGTCGAGCACGAAATAGATGAACACGCCTTCCTTCTGCGCCATCGGGCGCAGCAGGTGGTACTGCTTGCCCAGCGTGATCAGGATGTCTTCGATGGTGTCGCTCAGGCCCAGCGCGCGCATCGTCTTGAGCTTGGCACGCATCACTTCGGTGTTGCCGGCGGCGGCCACTTCGAGGTCCACGCCGGAGCCGGCGGCGCCCAGCATCATGCCGCTGGCGGAATCGACCACGGCAGCGCACAGGGCGCCGTCGGCGGTCAGGAGGGTGTCGAGGCTGGTCTGGATCGAGGCCATGTCAGTAAATCCTGTGAGTGAAATTCATGCGAATGAAAAAAGAGGGTGGAGACGTCGCATGCCAATCCGTCTTCGCCCGTGAATTCGTGTGGGATGAAACCTAGGGCTGCGGCGCCTCGAGCGCCCGCACGCAGGCCGCCGTGCGGTACATCGCCTGCGCGAGCACCGCATCGGCGTCGGCGATCACATTCACGACCAGCGAGGTCTCGCCGCTGTGCACCGGGCTGACGAGCGCAAAGCCGTTGTCGGTCGCGACCGTGATGCAGGTGCAGCGGCCCAGGCGCGCCTCCTGCGACACCACGGCGCCGATGGCGGCGATCGAGCTGGCCATGGCGGCGATGCGCGCGGGCTCAACGTCGCGCCGGGCGACGCTGGCGATCTCGAAGCCGTCGGGCGTGGCGATCACCACCGAAGCGATGCCCGTGACCTCGTCGAGCACGCGGCGCGCCTCGACCGCGGCGCGCAGCTTCAGGGCGTGGGGGATCTTCATGGCGCGGCCTCCTCGTCGAGCACTTCGATCTGCATCAGCAGCGTCTCGATCAGCGCGACCACGTCGTCCTTGCGGCGCGGGTCGACCGCCAGCAGCGGCAACACCAGCCCGCGCGCCGCCAGCGCCTGCGCGTAGTCGTCCAGCGTGGGGGTGGGGTGCGACGGCAGGCGGCTCACGCCCACGGCACAGGGCATGCGCTCGAGCGCGCCGGCGAAGCCGTCCAGGTACTGGGCCAGGTCGGCCATCGGGTCGGGCCGGCTGTTGTCCAGCAGGATCGCCAAGCCCAGCGCATCGCGCACCAGGATCTTCCACATGAAGTCGAAGCGGCTCTGGCCCGGCGTGCCGTACAGGCGCAGCCGGTCGCCGTTGTCCAGCGTCACCTGGCCGAAGTCGAGCCCCACCGTGGTGGTGGCCTTGGCGACCGAGGTGTCGGCGTTGGCGACCTCGGTGGCGATCGGCGCGGTCTCGCTGATGGCCGCGATGGCCGTGGTCTTGCCCACGCCCATCGGGCCCGTGAAGACGAGCTTGAAGTCCCTCATGCCGGCGCCCCGTTCAGGCCAACCCGAGGCGTCGGCGGATGCGCGAGAGCAGGCCCCGCTTGTGCTGCGCGGCTTCGCCGCTGGCACTGGCCCCCGAGGGGCGCGGCGCGCGGGCTTCCTCCGACCAGGTCAGCGCGCCTTCTTCCTCCAGCAGGCCGAGGAAGGTGCTGCACTCCTGCACGTCGATGCGGCCCAGCACGCTCAGGCTTTCGGCTGATTGCGCGCTCTTGGACAGGGCCGCCGCCAGCCGCACGTAGATCGGATGGCGCTGCAGGGTCACCTGCGAGGGCCAGCGGATCAGCGAGGCGCGCGCGCGGATCGAGCGCACCATGGCGCGCGCCGCGTCGCCCGAGGCCCCGCTGGGCGCGACCTGGTTGAGCAGCGCGACCAGCTCTTCCGCGTAGATGGGGCGCGCCAGCGTGCGGCGCGCGGGTGCGGCAGCCACGGCCTCGCCGCGCGCCACCATCGGCACCACGAAGCGCACGGCCGGCGTCTGCCGCTCGGCGGCCGGCGCATCGCCATCCACCAGCAACAGGTCGCAGGGCTGCGACTCGCTGACCGTCCACAACGACCGGAGATTGGAGCTGAGGCGAACGATGATCCGCAGGAGCTCGACCTCGACCTGAGGGAGCCCCATGACGCCCAAAACCAATGGCATACCTTCTTCCCTGAGCAATTGTTCTTAATAGTTCCTTATTGTTATATGTGTTAACTAATTGATGCGTTGTGTATCGAGTCGATGCCCAAATTTGGACGCGCACCGAGAAGTAACGCACACGCTGGGAGCGCCGGGCCGGCGGCGCGGCCCTTCGCGAGACCTCTGGGACACTGGGCCCCCATGAATCCCCAAGAAACCGGCCCACGGGCCCTGTCGCTCCTGCACACCCTGGGCCTGCTGACCGACGCCGAACACGCGCAGGCGCTCGCGCACCCCGACCTGCCCAACACGCCGCTGCGCACCCCGAGCGAAGCGCTGGGCTGGGCGGCCGCCAAGGGCATCGTCGCGCCGGAGGCCTTGCCCGGCCTGCGCGACCGTGCCGCACCCAGCGCGCAAGACGAAGCGCACCGCACCGTGGCGAACGCCGTGGCCATGCTCAGCGGCCAGGCGCCGGCCTGGGTGCTGCTCGAGATCAGCCTCATGGCGAACCGCCTGGAAGACGGCGTGACCGAGAGCGCCCTCGATCAACTGCAGGCGCTGCAGTTGATCGATCCTGCGCAGCACGCACAGGCCTTCAGCCTGCTGCCCGCCCAGGAACCCGAATGGGCGGCGCCCGCCTCGCCGGCCGCCACGCTGGCCTGGGCCGTGCGCACCGGCGTGCTGACGCCGGCGCAGCTGCAGGCGCTTGCATCGCCGATGTCCGCGGTCTCGCCGGAAGGCCGGCAGGTCGTGGCCGATGCGCTCGTCCGCACGGAACGCAGCAGCGGCGGGCGCACGAAGACCGTGCGCACCCACAGCGTGACGTGGAGTTCCACTGGCGCCTCTGGCTCGCCCCGCGCGGGCAAGGTGATCGCCGTCGTGGCCGTGGTGGCGGTCGCGCTCTACTTCCTGTTCGCCCGGTAGGCAGCAAGGGGCCCCGATAGCGACCGCCTAAAATGCTCGCCCACCGCTTCCCGCCGGGCGGCAAAGACACAAGGACCCCGAATGAACTCTCTACGCCGCGCCCTGGCCCTCGGCCTCGCTGCCGCCACGCTCGCCTTCGGTGCCCAGGCCCAGAACCGCGAACTCACCGTGGCCTCCAGCGCCACCTACGCGCCGTTCGCCTTCGAGAACAAGGACAAGCAGATCGTCGGCTTCGACATCGACATCATCAATGCCATCGCCAAGCAGCAGGGCCTGAAGATCAAGATCGTCAACACGCCGTTCACCGGCATCTTCGGCGCGCTCAACAACGGCGACGTCGACCTCGTGATCTCGGGCGTCACCATCAACGAGAAGCGCAAGCAGAGCTACGACTTCACGCCGCCGTACTTCGCGGCGCGCCAGCTGATCGCGCTGCCGAAGAACAGCACCGTGGCCTCGCTGAAGGACCTCACGGGCAAGAAGATCGCCGTGGTCAGCGCCTCCACCGCCGACGACATCGCCTCGCGCGAGTTCGGCAAGACCAGCCCCAACATCCGCCGCTTCGAGAGCACGCCGCTCATCATTTCCGAGCTGGCCGGCGGCGGCGTCGATGCCGCCATGGGCGACAACGGCGTGATCGCCTACCGCGTGGCGCAGCACCCCGAGCTGAAGACGCTGGACGACAAGTCCTTCCCCGAAGAAGGCTTCGGCATCGTCGTGAAGAAGGGCGACAAGGCGCTGCTCGACAAGCTGTCGGCCGGCCTGGCGGCCATCCGCGCCGACGGCAGCTACGTGACGATCTACAAGAAGTGGTTCAACAAGGACCCCAACGTGCGCTGAGCCGCACGGCATTTTCCTGAACACGGCCGCCCTCACGCGGCCGTTTCGTTTTTCCGCTGACCGACAGATAGACAGAGAGTTGAGGACGCAAGCATGGAACAACCAGTGCTGCTTTTCGGATGGTTCCGCTGGGACATCCTCGTGGAATACAAGGACCTGTTCTGGCAGGGCGCCTGGATGACGCTGCGCATGACCGTGGTCTGCGTGCTGCTGGGCGCGAGCTGGGGCCTGTGCCTGGCGCTGGCGCGGCTGGCACAGGCGCGCCACGCGCCGTGGACCTGGCTCACGCGCGTGTTCCTGCGCTGGCCGGCCACGGTGTACGTGAGCTTCTTCCGCGGCACGCCGCTGTTCGTGCAGATCCTGCTGATCCACTTCGCGGTGATGCCGGTGTTCATCCACCCCAGCACCGGCCTGCTCATCGACGGCGAACTCGCGCGCACGCTCAAGCAGGAGCACGGCGCCCTCATCTCCGGCGTGGTCGCGCTCACGCTGAACTCGGCGGCCTACATCTCCGAAGTGTTCCGCGCCGGCATCCAGTCGATCTCGCGCGGGCAGTTCGACGCCGGCCGCTCGCTGGGCCTGAGCCCCGCGCAGGTGATGCGCTACGTGGTGCTGCCGCAGGCCTTTCGCCGCATGCTGCCGCCGCTGGGCAACAACGCGATCGCGCTGCTCAAGGACACCTCGCTGGTGTCGGCCATCGGCCTGGCCGAACTGGCCTACGCCGCGCGCACCGTGGCCGGCGCCTATGCGCGCTACTGGGAGCCGTACCTGGCGATCTCGGTGGTGTACTGGGTGATGACGCTGGTGCTGACCACGCTGCTGCGCCGGCTGGAACACCGTCTCGCACGCAGCGACCGGGGCTAGGCGCGCCGCCTCGCGCCACAATAGCGCGACATGCCGCCCATATCCCCCGAAGAGACACCCCTCCCGCCGGCCAGGCCGCAGCCCTCGAACCTCGCGGCGCTCGAGCCCCTGAAGCTCCCCGTGTTCCGCATGCTGTGGAGCACCTGGCTCATCGCCAACATCTGCATGTGGATGAACGACGTGGCGGCGGCGTGGATGATGACCTCGCTGACCAGCTCGCCGATCTGGGTCGCGCTGGTGCAGTCGGCCTCCACCCTGCCGGTGTTCCTGCTCGGTCTTCCGAGCGGCGCGCTGGCCGACATCCTGGACCGCCGGCGCTGGCTGGTGGCCACGCAGTTCTGGCTGGCCGGCACCGCCGTGGTGCTGTGCGCCGCCATCGCGCTCGACGTGATGACCGCGCCGCTCCTGCTGGCGCTCACCTTCGCCAACGGCATCGGGCTGGCGCTGCGCTGGCCGGTGTTCTCGGCCATCGTGCCCGAGCTGGTGCCGCGCCAACAGCTGCCGGCGGCGCTGGGCCTGAACGGCATCGCCATGAACGCCTCGCGCATCGTCGGCCCGCTCACGGCCGGCATGCTGATCGCGAGCGCGGGCAGCGTCTGGGTGTTTGCGCTCAATGCGGTGCTGTCGGTGGCCTCAGGCTTCGTGGTGCTGCGCTGGCGCCGCGAGCACACGCCCAACCCGCTGGGGCGCGAAAAGCTCATCAGCGCGATGCGCGTGGGCGTGCAGTTCGTGCGCCAGTCGCAGCGCATGCGCGCGGTGCTCACGCGCGTGTCGCTGTTCTTCTTCCATTCGACGGCGCTGCTGGCGCTGCTGCCGCTCTTGGCACGCAACCTCCAGGGCGGCGGCGCCGGCACCTTCACGCTGCTGCTGGCCGCCATGGGCACGGGCGCGATCATCGCGGTGCTCTTCCTGCCGCGGCTGCGCCAGGCGCTGGGGCGCGACCAGCTGGTGCTGCGCGGCGCCATGCTGCAGTCGGCCGCCACGGCCGTGATGGCCGTGGCGCCCAACGCCTGGGTCGCGGTGCCGGCGATGTTCTTCGGCGGCATGGCGTGGATCACGGTGGCCAACTCGCTGTCGGTGTCGGCCCAGCTGGCGCTGCCCGACTGGGTGCGCGCGCGCGGCATGTCGACCTACCAGATGGCGATCATGGGCGCGAGCGCGATCGGCGCGGCGCTGTGGGGCCAGGTGGCCACCGTCACGTCGCTGAAGCTGAGCCTGGCCATCGCCGCCGTGAGCGGCACGCTGCTGATGCTCGCGGCCATGCGCTGGGTGACCGACGTGAGCGGCGAGGACGACGTGCGCCCCGCCCAGGCGGGCTGGGCCGCCGGCCCGCCGGCCGAGGCGCCGCAGGAAGACGGCCGCGTGGTGATCACGGTCGAGTACCTCATCGACCCGTCGCGCGCCGCGGCCTTCCACATCGTGATGCAGCAGACCCGGCGCGCGCGCCTGGGCCAGGGCGCCATCGGCTGGGAGCTGCTGCACGACATCGCGCAGCCCGAGCGCTACGTGGAGCAGATCGTGGACGAGTCGTGGACCGACCACCTGCGCCGCTTCAACCGCGCCACCGCCGCCGACATGGCGCTGCGCGAGCGCCGGCTGGCCTTCCACCTGGGCGAGTCGCCGCCGGTGATCACGCGCTTCGTGGTGCGGCGCTGAGCAGCAGGCCCGTCAGCGGAAGAACGCCAGCCGCGCGAGGAAGGTGTGGTCGGCCTCCGCCGCCATCAGGCCAACCAGCACCAGAAGGCACAGCGGCGGCAGCAGGATCGCGTAGACCAGCGCCATCCGCTCCCAGGCCATGTGCATGAAGACCGCGACGATGAGCCCGGCCTTGAGCAGCATGAAGACGATGATCAGACCCCAGCGCAGGTAGCTCTGCACATGGAAGTAGTCGACCATGTACGACATCGCGCTGAGCACGAACAGGAGCCCCCAGATCTTCAGGTACAGGCCGATCGGGTGCTGCTGGCCGGTGGTGGCGTGGGTGGTGTTCATGATGATGGTCCTCACCAGAGATAGAACAGCGCGAAGATGAAGACCCACACCAGGTCCACGAAGTGCCAGTACAGGCCCACGATCTCGACCACCTGGTAGTTGCCGGCCTTGTCGTAGTCGCCGCGAATGAGCTTGAAGGCCACCGCGAACAGCAGCACCACGCCGGCCGACACGTGCAGCCCGTGGAAGCCCGTGATCATGAAGAAGGCCGCGCCGAACTGCGCCGCGCCCATCGGGTTGCCCCAGGGCCGCACGCCCTCCTCCAGGATCAGCTTGGACCACTCGAAGGCCTGCATGCCCACGAAGAGCTCGCCGAAGGTGGCGGTCACGAGCATCAGCGTGGCGGCGTTCACGCGGTCGCCGCGGTAGGCGAAGTTGACCGCCATCGCCATCGTGCCGCTGCTGCTGATGAGCACGAAGGTCATGATCGCGATCAGCAAAAGCGGCACGTCGGCCCCGCCCACGTGCAGCGCGAACACCTCGCTCGGATTCGGCCAGGCCACGGTGGTCGAGACGCGCACCGTCATGTAGCCGGTGAGGAAGCAGCTGAAGATGAAGATGTCGCTCAGCAGGAAGATCCACATCATGGCCTTGCCCCACGAGACGTGGAAGGCCTGGCGGTCGGACGACCAGTCGGCCACCAGCCCGCGCCAGCCGCTCGCGGCGACGGCGGAGCCGGTGAGGGTTGCTGCAGTGGTGGAGTTCATGCGAAGCCTCCTCACGCCGTGCCGCAGAGGACGCGCGCCACCTCCGGCGTCACCCACCCCAGCAGCGCGAACAGCGCCAGCCACACGGCCAGCATGAAGTGCCAGTAGCGCGCGCACAGCGCGATGCGCCATCCGGCCCGGGCGGGGTCGGCCCAGGCGACGCGCGCCGCCATCGCCCACCCGACCAAGCCGCCCGCCAGGTGCAGCCCGTGCATGGCGGTCAGCAGGTAGAAGAAGCTGCCCGACGGGTTGCCGGCCGGCAGCACCTGCGCGTGCGCCATCGCGGCCCAGGCCCACAGCTGCACGCCGAGGAAGCCCACGGCGCACAGGCCGCCGGCCAGCAGCAGGCGGCGCATGCGCGCCGGGTCCACGCGGCGCGAGGCAGCTTCCAAAGCCACGCTGCCCGCCGCCAGCAGCGCCGAGCTGAGCCACAGCTGCCACGGCAGCGCGAGCGCGACCGCATCGCCGCTGCTCATGCGCATCACGTAGGCCACGGTGAACAGGGAGAACAGCGCGGTGACCACGCCCATGAAGACCCACAGGCCGATGCCCGCGGCGCTCGCGTGCGCGTCGCGCAGCCGCACGTCGCGGGGCAGGCCGCGCAGGCGCAGGGCGGCGTCCGCGTTCATGCCGGTGCTCCGCGTGCGCCGCTCACCGGCACGTCGTTTTCGTCGTCGCTGGCCTGCGGCGGTGCGTTCTGCGCGATGAAGTCTTCCGCCGCGCCCGGCACGCCGTAGGCGTAGGCCCAGCGGTAGGCCACGGGCAGCCGCGGCCCCCAGTTGCCGTGGCCGGGCGGCGTTTCGGGCGTCTGCCATTCGAGCGAGGCGGCGCGCCACGGGTTGGCGCCGGCCGGCCGGCCGCGCCAGGCGCTCCAGGCCAGGTTGACGATGAAGAGCAGCTGCGCCGCGCCGACCACCAGCGCGACCACGGTGATGAATTCATTCAGGCTGAAAGCCGACGGCGGAATGAACTTGTAGCCGTCGAAGTTGTAGTAACGCCGCGGCATGCCCAGCACGCCCAGGTAGTGCATGGGAAAGTAGATCGCGTAGGTGCCCAGGAAGGTGATCCAGAAATGCAGCCGGCCGAGCCGGTCGTCCAGCATGCGCCCGGTGATCTTGGGGAACCAGTGGTAGATGCCGCCGAACACCACCAAGAGCGGCGCCACGCCCATCACCATGTGGAAGTGCGCCACCACGAAGTAGGTGCCCGACAGCGGAATGTCCACGCTCACGTTGCCCAGGAAGAGGCCGGTGAGCCCGCCGATCACGAAGGTGCACACGAAGGCCAGCGCGAACAGCATCGGCACCGACAGGTGGATGTCGCCGCGCCACAGCGTGAGCAGCCAGTTGTAGACCTTGATCGCCGTGGGCACCGCGATGACCAGCGTGGTGGTGGCGAAGAAGAAACCGAAGTACGGGTTCATGCCGCTCACGAACATGTGGTGCGCCCACACCACCACGCTGAGCCCGCCGATGGCCACGATGGCCCACACCATCGTGCGGTAGCCGAAGATGCGCTTGCGCGCGTGCACGCTGATGAGGTCCGACACGATGCCGAAGGCCGGCAGCGCCACGATGTAAACCTCGGGGTGGCCGAAGAACCAGAACAGGTGCTGGAACAGCAGCGGGCTGCCGCCCTTGTGGCCCGACAGCTGCCCCATCGACACCAGCGCCGGCATGAAGAAGCTGGTGCCCACCGTGCGGTCCAGCAGCAGCATCACGCCGCTGACGAACAGCGCCGGAAAACCCAGCAGCGCCAGCACCGTGGCCACGAAGATGCCCCACACCGTGAGCGGCATGCGCAGCAGCGTCATGCCCCGGCAGCGCGCCTGCAGCACGGTGGTCGCGTAGTTCAGCCCGCCCATGGTGGTGGCCACGATGAAGATCAGCAGCGACACCAGCATCAGCACGATGCCGCCGCCGTGGCCCGGCGTGCCCGGCAGGATCGACTGCGGCGGGTACAGCGTCCAGCCCGCGCCGGTGGGGCCGCCTGCCACGAAGAAGCTGGCCATCAGCACCACCACCGACAGCAGGTAGACCCAGAAGCTCAGCATGTTGAGGTAGGGGAACACCATGTCGCGCGCCCCCACCATGAGCGGGATCAGGTAGTTGCCGAAGCCGCCCAGGAACAGCGCCGTGAGCAGGTAGATCACCATGATCATCCCGTGCATGGTCACGAACTGGTAGTAGCGCTCGGCGTTGATGAACTCGAACTGGCCGGGAAACCCGAGCTGCAGCCGCATGAGGTTGGACAGCACCAGGCCGACCACGCCCACCGCGATGGCGGTGCAGGCGTACTGCACGGCGATCACCTTGTGGTCCTGGCTCCAGACGTAGCGGCGCAGGAAGCCCTGCGGCGCCGGGTGGCCGGCGTCGTCGTGCTCGTCGTCTTGAGTGAGCGCAGAAGAAGTCATCGCGCGGCCTTCTGTTCGGTGGCAGCCTGCGCCGGCGGGCTGCCCAGACTCTGGATGTAGGCCACCAGCGCGGCCAGCTCCTCGTCGCTCAGGTCGATCTTCGGCATCACCGGCGGGAAGCCCTTCACGTGGCGCGCCTGCGGGTCGCGGATGAAGCTGCGCAGGTAGGCCTCGTCGACCAGCGCGGTGCTGCCGTCGGCCATCGACTCGTTCTTGCCGTACAGGCCCTTCCAGGTCGGCCCCACGCGTGTGCTGCCGTCGATGGTGTGGCAGGCCACGCAGCCCTTGGCGTCGGCCAGCGCGCGGCCCTGGTCGACGCGGCCGCCACCACCGGTCGGTGCCTGGGCAGCCTGCGCCGCCTTGGCCGCTTGCGCCAGCTGCATCGCGCCGAAGGTCGGCAGCGCCGTGCGCCAGGCGTCGTAGGCCGCCGCGTCCTCCACCACCACGAAGCCGCGCATGTTCGGATGGCCCACGCCGCACAGCTGCGCGCACAGCGCCTCGTAGCGGCCCGCGACAGTCGGCGTGAACCAGAAGCGGCTGACCTGCCCCGGCACGATGTTCATGCGGGCGCGGATGGGCGGCACGAAGAAGTCGTGCAGCACGTCGTGGGAGCGCATCAGCACCAGCACCGGCTGGCCGATCGGCAGATGCACCTCGTCGCCGGGAACCAGCAGGTCGTCCAGCCCCGCCGCGTCGGCCGGGTCGAGCCCGAAGGGGTTGGCGGCGCTGACGAAGCGTGCATCGGTCGCGCCCAGCTTGCCGTCCGCGCCCGGCAGGCGAAAGCGCCACTGCCACTGCTGGCCCAGCACCTCGAGCACGAGCGCGTCATGCGGCGTGCGCACGTAGTTCGCGTACACCACGAGGCCGGGCGCCAGCAGCGCCATGATGCCGACGGTGGTGCCGCCGATGAGCCAGCGCTCCAGCGTGCGGCTCTCGGGCGCATGCGGCGCCACGCGGCGCCCCTCGCGGTGGCGAAAGCGCACCACGGTGTAGGCGAGGAACAGGTTGATGACGACGAAGAACAGGCCCGTGATGAGCAGCGTGATGGTCAGCGTGTCGTCCATGCGCTGCCAGTTGGAGGCCAGCGGCGTCGTCCACCACGGGTTGACGACGTGGAACGCCACCGAGGCCACCACGATGAGCAACAGGACGACGGCGATGGTCATGTGCTGCGCTCCCTGGGGTGGCCATCGTGGGGTCCGGGAGTCGCATGCGCGGCGGCTTCAGCGGATCGCCGGGATCCGCGGCTCTTCGCCCTCGAAGCGGGCCTCGGGGTGCGTGGCCTCCAGCATCGCCTCGACCTCGCGCACGCGCGACGGCGGCAGGTCGACCATCAACAGGACCTGGCCCTGCGCGATGGCGCTCTCGAAGCGCGCCAGCCGCGGGCTCGGGATCGACACGCCGACCATGGTGGCCGACCAGGCGCCCACCACGCCGCCCAGCAGCGCCAGGCCCACGGCCACGGCCCATTCGGGCTCGTCGCCGAACACAGGGAACAGCAGCGCGGCCAGCAGCCCGACGACCACGCCGCAGGCGGTGCCGAGCACCCAGCCGGTCTTGGCGGCGTGAACGAGGTCGGAGGTCTGCCAGACGTTGGCCGCATGGAGCCCGGCCATGTCCTGGCCTTCGCGTGCGGCGAAATGCAGGTGCGCGATGTCGACACGCGCCTGCAGCAGATCGTGCATCGCCTGCCTGGCACTCGCCAGGTCCGGCAACAGCCAATAGATGCGTCTTTTCACGGCGCCTCCTTTCCGTCTTGCGACGAGCAAGAGACCATGCTTGAGTTATAGGCTCAACAAGGGCCGCATTCAAGTCGGCGCGCCATCGGGACCGACCCGGTGAGTACGGAAGTTCGTCGGTTTCCAGAAGGGCAATTGCACTGAATAATCCGCCGCTCCAGGCCCCCACGGCCTCATGAAAAACAAGAAGGAGCAGACGACATGCGCATGGAGCGAGGCCCCCGGTTTTCCCACTTTTCTCGGTTTTCTTTTCCCCGCCGTCATCCGGCATCCCCCCTTCCCTGGCTCGCGGCAGCCCTTGCAGGGCTCGCAGGCGGCGCCGCGCACGCGGCCTGCGGCCCCACCGCCACGCCGGTCACCGGCGACACGGTGGTCTGCGACGGCACCACGACCGTATCGCCCAGCGTGATCGCCACGCCGGGCAGCACCGGCGTCACCATCACCGTGAACAGCGGCGCCACGCTGACCACCAACGCCACGCAGGCGCTGCTGGTGCGCGATGCGAGCACCATCACCAACAACGGCACGATCACGGTGTCGGGCGGCTCGGGCTCGGCGCGCGCGGCGATGGTCGCCACGGGCAACGACAACACGCTGACCAACAACGGCAGCCTGCGCACCACGAGCAGCGGCACCTCCGGCATTCTGGTGACGTCGAACAGCAGCACGCGCACCCTCATCACCAACAACGGCAGCATCGTCACCACGGGCGGCAGCTCGCACGGTATCTCTTTGCTGGGCCCGGGCAACACGGTGATCAACAACGGCAGCATCTCGGCCATCGGCAGCTCGGCCAAGGGCGTGTACCTGCAGGGCGGCAACCTCGTGGCCAACCTGCTGGTGAACACCGGCAGCATCGCCACCACGGGCGCCAACTCGCCGTCGGGCGGCGCCGACGCGGTGCATGCGAACACGCTGGGCGGCACCTTCTTCTCGCGCGTGGAGAACCGGGCCGGCGCCACGCTCTCGAGCGCCAACGGCTACGGCTACCGCGGCCAGAACGGCAACGACGTGCTGGTCAACGCCGGCACCATCGAAGGCCACGGCGGCACCGCCAGCACCGACGCGATCTACATGGGCGCGCTCGGCAACGGCACGCTGATCCTGCAGACCGGCTCGGTCATCAAGGGCGGTGCCGACGGCGGCGTCGGCAAGACGGCCAGCACCTTTCTCGAAGGCAGCGGCACGGTCGACAACGCCTTCCGCAACTTCCAGCACCTGACGATGCGCGGCACCGCGTGGTCGTGGCAGACCGACGCGAGCTTCTCGGACTCGATCCGCGTCGAGTCCGGCCGCTTCACCCTGCCCGCCACGCTGACCAGCCCGGTCATCGCGGTGCTGCCCGGCACCACCGTGGCCGGCACCGGCACCTTCGCGGGCAACGTGACGAACCAGGGCACGCTGCTGCCCGGCCCGAACGACGGTGTCGGCTTCGGCGCCTTCACGGTGCGCGGCAACTACTTTGGCGGCACCGGCGCGCTGGTGCAGGTCAACACCGTGCTGGCGGGCGACAACGCGCCGTCGGACAAGCTGGTGATCGACGGCGGCGCGGCCACGGGTTCCACCGGCCTGCGCGTGGTCAACCGCGGCGGCCTGGGCGCGCCCACGCTGGCCGACGGCATCCTGGTGGTGCAGGCCGTCAACGGCGGCACCACGGCCGACAAGGCGTTCTCGCTGACCCAGGCGGTGGAGGCCGGCGCGTACAACTACCGGCTGTTCCGCGGCGGTGCGACGGGCGGCAACCCCGACAACTGGTACCTGCGCAACAACGGCTACCTCGTGGGCGGCACCGTGGTGGGCTCGCTGGAAGAAGCCGCCGAGGTGATCGCCGAGTCGGGCGCGCCGGCAACGGTGGAACAGGTCAAGCTCTACCGGCCCGAGGTGCCGCTGTACAGCGCCCTGCCGATCGCCGTGCGCCGCCTCGGGCTGGCGCAACTGGGCACCTTCCACGACCGGCAGGGCGATGCGCAACTGCTCGCGGACGGTGAAGGCCGGCAGGCCTCGTGGGGCCGCGTGTTCGGCGAAAGCACGCGGCAGCGCCTGCGCGGCGATGCCAATCCGCAGTTCGACGGCAGCGTCAGCGGCCTGCAGCTGGGCCACGACTTCCTGGCGGCCACCGACGGCGCGGGCGGGCGCCACCGCGTCGGCGTGCTGGGCGGCTACACGCGGGCCAGCGGCCATGCGAGCGGCGTCGCCGGCGGCGCCACCAACGAGGCGGCCGGCCGGCTCACCGTCGAGGGCTACAGCCTGGGCGCCTACTGGACCCGCATCGCGAGCAGCGGCTGGTACAGCGACGCCGTGCTGCTGGCCACGCGCTACAAGGCCGACGCACGCTCCACCTTGGGGCGCGGCGGCCGCCCGCATGGCACCAATGTGACCGCATCGCTCGAGGCCGGCTACCCGCTGGCGCTGAGCGACACCGTCACGCTGCAGCCGCAGGTGCAGCTGATCTGGCAGCGCAACTCGCTCGACGACTTCGACGACGGCCTCTCGACCGTGCGCTTCCAGCGCGACAACGCCGTCACCGGCCGGCTGGGCGCACGGCTCGAAGGCCGCTTCGAGGCGGGCGGCGGCGTCTGGAAGCCCTACCTGAAGCTCAACCTGTGGCACACCTTCAGCGGCAGCAACGCGATCTACTTCGGGCCGAGCGACCGGGTCGCCAACCGCCGCAACGCGAGCGCGCTCGAAGTGGGCGGCGGCATCGTCGGGCAGGTGAACAAGACGCTGTCGGTCTACGGCGGCCTGGCCTACACCAGCGCCATCGGCATCACCGAGCAGACCGGCGTGCAGGGCCAGCTGGGGCTGCGCATGCGCTGGTGACCCCGGGGCGACGGGCGCCCGGACGGCTCGACTTTTGACCGTCCGTGCAAATTTGATGGCATGCGGTTTGCTTGATAAAGATCAACGGGTATCCACGGATAGCCAGTCTTTTTTGACCGTATGGATAATTTAGCCCATCATCCCGTCCGCCCGCCACGAGGTACACCCCGATGAATCACCCCCCCTTGCGCAGCCGCTTCTGGTCCGACCTGACCAGTGAAGAGTTCTCCCGCCTCGACCGCGAACGGCTGATCGCCGTGCTGCCGGTGGGGGCGACCGAACAGCACGGCCCCCATTTGCCGATGTCGACCGACACCGCCACCATCGACGGCATGGTGCGCGCCAGCCTGCCCTACCTGCCCGACGACCTGCCGGTGCTGTTCCTGCCCACCGTGCCCTACGGCAAGAGCAACGAGCACTCGCGCTACCCGGGCACGCTCACGGTGTCGGCGAACACGCTGATCTCGCTGTGGAAGGACGTCGGCGCCTGCGTCGCCAAGGCCGGCGTGCGCAAGCTGGTGCTCTACAACAGCCACGGCGGCCAGATGAGCGTCATGGACATCGTGGCGCGCGACCTGCGCGAAGAGCACGACATGATGGTCGTGGCCGCCAACTGGTACACGCTGGGCCTGCCCGAGGGCCTGTTCACCGCGCACGAAGGCAAGCACGGCATCCACGCCGGCGACCTCGAGAGCTCGGTGATGCTGCACCTCACGCCCGACTACGTGCGCAAGGATCAGTTCCAGAACTTCGGCTCCATGACCGAGCAGCTGGCCGCCGAGAACAAGTTCCTGTCGATCACGCCCAGCGGCAAGCTCGGCTGGCAGATGCACGACATCAACCCGGCCGGCGCCGCCGGCGACGCCACCCGCGCCAGCGCCGAGAAGGGCGCCGCGGTGCTCGACCACGTGGGCCAACGCTTCGTCGAGCTGCTGCACGAGATCGACCGCTTCCCGCTCTCGCGCCTGGCCAACGTTCCGGCCTGGCGCTGACGCCAAGGAGTCCCATGGAAAGCACCACGCCATCCACGCCGCCTCTGGTCCGCCTGCGCAACGTCGGCAAGCGTTTTGCCAATGGCACGCTCGCCCTGCAGGGCATGACGCTCGACATCGGCGAGCACGACTTCGTCAGCTTCCTGGGCCCCTCGGGCTGCGGCAAGAGCACCGCGCTGCGGCTGATCGCCGGGCTCACGCGCATCAGCTCGGGCGACATGCAATGGTCGGGCGCCAACACCGGCAGCGCCAAGGACAGCAAGAGCGACCGCGACCTGGGCTTCGTGTTCCAGGAGCCCACGCTCATGCCCTGGACCAAGGTGTTCGACAACGTCTGGCTGCCGCTGAAGCTCGCGGGCATGAGCCGCGACGAAGCCGCGCCGGTGGTGCAGCACGTGCTGGAGCTGGTCGGCCTCTCGCGCTTTGCCGACGTGTACCCGCGCGAGCTCTCGGGCGGCATGAAGATGCGCGTGTCGATCGCGCGCGCGCTGGTCACGCACCCGCGCCTGCTGCTCATGGACGAGCCCTTTGCCGCGCTCGACGAAATGACGCGCATCAAGCTCAACAACGACCTCTTGGCCATCTGGCGCGAGCATCGCTTCTCGATCGTGTTCGTCACGCACAGCGTGTACGAGTCGGTCTACCTGTCGAACCGCATCGTCGTGATGGCGGCGCGCCCGGGCCGCGTGATCGACGAGATCGCCATCGACGAGCCCTACCCGCGCGGAGAAGCCTTCCGCACCTCCAGCCGCTACAACGCGCACTGCACGGCTGTTTCGCAATCTCTGCACGGAGCGCTCCATGGCCTCGACATCGACCATTGAAACCGTGATGCCCCTCGACACCACCAACGAAGCCACGCCGTCCGCCGAGACGCTGCGCGCGCACGAAGACAAGCTGCGCCGGCGCGAGGCCACGCTGCGCATCGTCGTGCCGGTCGTCATCGTCGCGGCGCTGCTGCTGGTGTGGGAATGGATGGTGCGTGCCAACGACATCCCGCACTACATCCTGCCGGCGCCCTCGCTCATCCTGCGCACGCTGTTCGACAACTGGGGGTCACTCTCGGGCGCGCTGTGGTTCACGGTGAAGCTCACGCTGCTGGCGCTGGGCGCCGCCATCGTCGGCGGCGTGCTGCTGGCGATTGCGTTCGCGCTGTTCAAGTGGGTGGAGATCGGCCTGTTCCCGATCGCCGTGATCCTGCAGGTGACGCCGATCATCGCGATCGCGCCGCTGATCCTGATCTACGTGTCGAGCACCACCGCGGCGCTGTTGCTGTGCGCGTGGATCGTGGCCTTCTTCCCCATCCTGTCGAACACCGTCATCGGCCTGAAGAGCGCCGACAGCAACCTGCGCGACCTGTTCCAGCTGTACAAGGCCTCGCCCTGGCAGACCTTCCGCTACCTGCTGGCGCCCAGCGCGCTGCCGTACTTCATGGCGGGCCTGAAGATCGCCGGCGGCCTGAGCCTGATCGGCGCGGTGGTGGCCGAGTTCACGGCCGGCACGGCGGGCAAGGAAACGGGGCTGGCCTCGCGCATCCTCGAGTCGAGCTTCCGCACCGAGATCCCGATGATGTTCGCGGCGCTGCTGCTGGTGTCTCTGCTGGGCATCGTGATCTTCATCGTGTTCGCCGCCCTGTCGCGCCTCGTGCTCGGCCACTGGCATGAAAGCGAAATGCGCCGTGAACGCTAGAACCCCGCTGTCCACCGTCGACTGGGACGCCGTGCGCGACGAGCTGCGCGGCCTGAACGTGATCGCCACGCCCAGCCAGCGCAAGCAGCTGTCGAAGGACTTCTACTGGTACAGCCCGATCCTCACGGCGCAGCTCGCAGGCTGCGTGGCCGACCTCGTGGTCAAGGTCAGCACCGAGGACGACGTGCGCCAGGCCGCGGCTGTGGCCGCCAAATGGAAGCTGCCGCTCACCGTGCGCGCGGGCGGCACCGGCAACTACGGCCAGTGCGTGCCGCTCGAAGGCGGGCTCGTGCTCGACGTGACGCAGATGTGCCGCGTGCTCGACCTGGCCGACGGCCGCATCCGCGTCGAGGCCGGTGCGTGCATGCACGACATCGACCTGGCCGCGCGCGAGACCGGGCAGGCGCTGCGCATGTGGCCCTCGACCTGGCACGTGGCCAGCATTGGCGGCTTCATCGCGGGCGGCTTCGGCGGCATCGGCTCGTTCCGACACGGCATCCTGCGCGACCCCGGCAACCTGCTGCGCGCGCGCGTGATGACGGTGGAGCGCGAGCCGCGCGTCATCGAGCTGGTGGGCGACGAGATCCAGCAGGTGCACCATGCCTACGGCACCAACGGCGTGATCCTCGACGTGGAAGTGGCGCTGAGCCCGGCGGTCGACTGGGTGCACTGCACGGCGCTGTTCGACACCTACCGCGGCGCGCTCGACTTCGGCATTGCCGCGCAGGCGCCCTCGCTGGACATCTTCCTGCTGTCGACCGTGGAGGCGCGCTTCTCGCCCTACTACACGGCCATGGGCGATCGCTTTCCGCCCGACCGGCACGCGGTGTTCACCATGGTCTCGCCCGACTCGATGGCCGAGTTCCGCGCGCTCGCGGCGGCGCACGGCGGCACCCTGTCGGTGGCCGGCACCGAGGCCGAACTGCAGGCCGAGGGCCTGCCGCCGGCCTACGAGTGCGCCTTCAACCACACGACGCTGCAGGCGCTGAAGGCCGACCGCAGCTGGACCTACCTGCAGGTGGCCTACGCCCAGCCCTTCGACCCGGCCGTGGTCGAGCGCCACATGCAGGTCTTCGGCGACGACGTGCTGCAGCACCAGGACTTCGCGCGCGCCAACGGCGAGTGCGGCACCTTCGGCATCCTGCTCGTGCGCTGGAAGGGCGAGGCCCACCAGTACGAGGTGATGCGCGAGATCGAGTCGCAAGGCGGCGCGCAGATCTTCAACCCGCACGTCTTCACCATCGAGGACGGCGGCATGAAGACCATCGACACGCAGCAGATCGAGTTCAAGAAGCGCAGCGACCCGATGGGCCTGATGAACCCCGGCAAGACGCGCGGCTGGACGCCCGACATGGCCGTCGAGCGCTGAGAAACAATTAGTCTTCGCATCCCGTCCCCACCCCAACCTCCACAGGAGTCCGTCCCCATGCGCATCCCCGCTTTCTCTCTTCGGCCGCTGGCCTTCGGCCTGGCCCTCGCAGGCGCCGCCTTCGCCGCACAGGCCCAGGACAAAGTGGTGTTCGCCACCAACTGGAAGGCGCAGGCCGGCCACGGCGGCTTCTACCAGGCGCTGGTGGACGGCACCTACAAGAAGTACGGGCTCGACGTGGAAATCATGCAGGGCGGCCCGATGGTCAACAACCGGCCCATGCTGCCGGCCGGCAAGGTCGACTTCCTCATGACCGGCAACCTGCTGCAGTCCTTCGACAACGTGAAGAACGGCGTGCCCACCGTGGTGGTCGCGGCCATCTTCCAGAAAGACCCGCAGGCCATGTTCGCCCACCCGGGCCAGGGCTACGACACCTTCAAGGACATGACCAAGGCGCCCGTGGCCTTCATCGGCAAGGACGGCCAGTTCAGCTTCTGGCAGTGGATGAAGTCGGAACACGGCTTCAAGGACGCGCAGCTCAAGCCCTACACCTTCAACGTCGGCCCGTTCCTGGCCGACAAGAAATCCATCCAGCAGGGCTACGCCATCTCGGAGCCGCTGTCGATCAAGGCCCAGGCCGGCTTCGACCCGGTGGTGCACCTCTTGGCCGACCACGGCTTCTCGACCTACGCCACCACCATCGAGACCCGCGCCGACCTCATCAAGACCAAGCCCGAGACGGTGCGCAAGTTCATCGAGGCCTCGATCGTCGGCTGGAACAACTACCTGTACGGCGACAACAAGGCCGCCAACGAGCTCATCGCCAAGACCAACCCCGACGCCACGCCGGCCGCGCTGCAGGGCTCCATCGACCTCATCAAGAAGATGGGCATCATCGACAGCGGCGACTCGCTCACCAAGGGCATCGGCGCCATGGACGAGGCGCGCGTGAAGGACTTCTACGACAAGATGGTCAAGGCCGGCCTGTACAAGCCGGGCGAGATCGACCTGTCGAAGGTCGCGACCACGCAGTTCGTCAACAAGGGCGTCGGTGTCGACGTCCGCAAGAAGCTCACCGGCAAGTAATTCGCTTCGTTTTTTCCCGTGGGTCGCGCGGGGCTTGCGCCGGGGTCAGATGCCGGCGCCTGGGTTGCCATAAGGCACTGCGCGGCCTTTGTTCCCTTGGGCTCTGACCCCGTCTCGCCGAACAGGCGAACCGGCCCGAACCATGAAAACGCTCGTCGTCCATTGCCATCCGAACCCTGACAGCTTCAACCACGCGCTGTACCGCACCGCCCTCGAGGCCCTCACGCCGCGACACCCCGTCAAGGCCATCGACCTGTACGCCGAGGGCTTCGACCCGACGCTGACACGCGAAGAGCGCATCGCCTACCTCGACAACCCCGAACTGATCCGCGAGCGCGTGAAACCCCACGTCGAAGCGCTGCTGTGGGCCGAGCACCTGGTGTTCGTCTACCCCACCTGGTTCCATGGACCACCGTCCATGCTCAAGGGCTGGCTCGAGCGCGTGTGGCTGCCGGGCGTGGCCTTCCTGCCCGCCGAGCGCAAGGGGCAGCTGGCGAAGTCGGGCATGCGGCACATCCGCCGGCTGACGGTGGTGACCACCGGCGGCTCGCCGCGCTGGTTCGTGATGGCCATCGGCGACCCGGGGCGGCGGCTGTTCACGCGCGCGCTGCGGGCGCTGTTCGCGTGGCGCTGCAAGGTGACGTGGCTGCAGCTGCACGACATGAACGCCGTCACCGACCGCGACCGCACCCATTTCATCGCGCGCGTGGCGCGCACGCTGCACAACATCCAGTAGACACGCAGGGAGACACACACCATGAGCCTCGAACGCACGCTGACCGTCCGTGTCGAACGCATCTCGCGCCAGACGCCGGAAATCCTGGCCTTCGAGCTGGCGCATCCGTGGGGCCGGCCGCTGCCCGGCTACGAGGCCGGCGCGCACATCGACGTGCACATGCCCGGCGGCTTCTCGCGCCAGTACTCGCTGGCGCGCGCGCCCTCGGGCAGCGGCGGCTACGTGATCGGCGTGAAGCGCGAGCACGCGAGCCGCGGCGGCTCGGCCTCGATGCACGAGCGCGTGCGCGAAGGCGACCTGATTGCGATCAGCGCACCGCGCAACACCTTCCCGCTGCGCGCCGAGGCCCGGCGCCACCTGCTGCTGGCCGGCGGCATCGGCATGACGCCGCTGCTGGCCATGGCGCAGGCGCTGGCCGCGCGCGGCGCCGACTTCACGCTGTGCGTGTTCGCGCGCAGCGAGGAGCACCTGGCCTTCGCCGAGGCGCTGCACGCGCCCGCGCTGGCGCCGCACCTGAAGCTGCACCTGGATCAGGGCGATGCGACGCAGCGCATCGACCTGCGCGCCCTGCTGGCCGAGCGCGCGCCCGACACGCACCTGTACGTCTGCGGCCCCGGCGGCTTCATGCAGGCGGTGCGCGAGGCCGCCGCGCACTGGCCCGAAGACGCGTTGCACACCGAGTACTTCGCCGCGCCCACCGGCACGGCCGCCGCCACCACGGGCCTGCCCTTCACGCTGAAGCTGGCGCGACGCGGCATCGAGGTGCCGGTGGCGGCCGACCAGACCGCGGTCGATGCCTTGCATGAAGTCGGCATCGACATCCCCGTGTCGTGCCAGCAGGGCCTGTGCGGCACCTGCGTGGTCGAGGGCGACGGCGAAGGCGCCGAGCACCGCGACTTCTGCCTCACGGGCACCGAGCGGCGCACCAAGGTGGCGCTGTGCTGCTCGCGCGCCAAGGGCCTCGACCTGGTGCTGCAGCTGTGAGCGTGACGGACACCGACAGCGAAGCCCCCGCCACGCGCGGGCGATCGCGCAAGTACACGCAGGTGCTGGGCCTCATCAACCAGGCCGCCATCGAGGTGTTCGCCAGCGAAGGGCTGGCCGGCGCGTCGACGCAGGCCATCGCCGACAAGGCGGGCCTGTCGAAGGCGCAGCTGCACTACTACATCGAGAGCAAGGAGGCGCTGTACCGCCAGGTGCTGCAGGACATCCTGACCGACTGGATCGTGGTGTTCGGCTTCAGCGACGAGGCCTTCGGCCCGCGCAAGGTGCTGGGCGACCTGATCCAGCGCAAGATGATGTTCTCGTTCGAACATCCGCTGCGTTCGCGCATCTTCACCGCCGAGATGATGCGCGGCGCGCCCGTCATCAACAGCATGATGGACACGAGCAAGCAGCGCACCGACCAGGCCGCCGCCGTGATCCAGAACTGGATGAACCAGGGCCTCATGGACAAAGCCGACCCGATGCTGGTGCTGTTCCACATCTGGGCCGTGACGCAGTTCTACGCCGACCACGCCACCCAGGCCGCCTACTACCGCAACACGGCGCAGCAGGGCGACGACAAGGACCGCCGCTACCTCATCGAGCAGGTGACGGAGTTCCTGCTCAAGGGCGCGGGGGTCAAGTAGCCGCGCGCTGCGGCAGGTACATGGTGGCCTCGACTTCCACCAGCACCTCGTCGCCCGGCAAGAAGCGCGACACCTCGACCACCGTGCTCACCGGCGGCTCGCCCGGATAGAACAGGCCGCGCACACGGTTGTAGAAGGCGTAGTGCGGCAGGTGGCGGAAGTACTGCACCAGCTTCACCACGTCTTCCATGGTGCCGCCGTGCTCGGCGGCGATCTGGCGGATGCGCTCCAGCACGAACCAGCTCTGCGCCACGATGGGCGCCTCGAAGATGTCGACCGACATCTGGCCCGTGGCATAGCCCACGCCCTGCAGCGCGGTGCGGGCTTCTTCCGGGATGGCGTCGTAGCCCGCCACCGCACGGCGCGTGGCCGGGTCGACGGCGACCACGCCGCTCATGAAGACGAAATCGCCGACGCGCTTGGCGGCGGCATAGTTGGCCATCGGCTTGCCCATGCTCATGGTGTGTTCTCCAGTGCCCGGCCTGCGCGGTAGACGGTGCGTTGCCGTCCGCGCGGGCCGATGAGTTCGTGTTCGTCCGTGGCGGCCAGCACCACCAGGTCGGCCGGGCAGCCCGGCGCGATGCGACCGTCCCACGCGAGGCCCAGCGCCTTCGCGGGGTTCACGGTGATGGTGTCGAGCCAGTCGGCGGCGGGTGCCAGGTGCGCCATCTGCACGCCGAGGCCGAAGGTCTCGAGCAGATCGTAGCTGCCGTAGGGATAGAAGGCGTCCTGCACGTTGTCGGTGGCCAGGCTGGCGCGCAGGCCGTGCGCAGCCGCCTCGCGGATGCGCGTGATGCCGCGCGCCACGGGCGTGCGGTCCCACGCGCCCTGCAGGTAGAGGTTGGTGGTCGGCAGCGCGACCAGGTGCAGCCCGGCGCCGGCGCACAGCGTGAGCGTCTCGGCGGCCACCGCGTCGTCCTGCACCGAGAGCGAGCAGGCGTGGCCGCAGACCACGCGGCCCTTGAAGTCGCGCGCGCGCACCAGCTGCGCGATGCTGCGCAGGCCGCTGGCGTCGGTGTCCAGGCCTTCGTCGACGTGGAAGTCGAGCCCCAGCCCGTGCTGCTGCGCGAGGTCGAACACGCGGCCCAGCTTGGCGAAGAGGCCGTCGTTGCGATAGATGAAAGCGCCCAGCGACCCGCCCGCGCGCTTCACGTCGCGCGCGATGCGCTCGCCGGCGGCGAGGTCGGCGAACACGTCGAGCGGCACGAGCGCGACGAACTGCAGCTCGATGCGGCCTTGCCATTCCTCGCGCAGCGCCTCGAACACGGCCAGCGCGGCCGGCGGTTCGGGCTCGACCCAGTCCAGGTGCGTGCGCAGCGCGCGCGTGCCGGCGCGCCAGGCCTCGTGCAACGCGCGCTCCATGCGCAGGCGCAGCGAGGCGCCGGTCCAGCTCGCGCGGTGGCGGCCCATGCGCTCGATGGCGGTGAACAGGTCGCCCTGCGCGGCGCCGACGTCCTGCACGGTGAAGTTCTTGTCGATGTGCGCGTGCGCCTCGACGAGGGCGCTCAGCAGCGTGCCGCGCGCCTGCGTCTGCGAGGCGCTGGGCGCGATGGCCGCGACCTTGTCGCCCTCGATCGTGACGTCGAAGACCTGCGCATCGCCCGCCGCTGCGAAGCCCCGCAGCGGCGCCGGAATGCGCAGCGCTTCGAGCCGCGTGGTCGTCATGCGCGCTGGCGCCAGTCGCGCAGCCAGCCCAGGCCGGCCGAGGTGCCGCCGGGCTCCATGCCGCGGCGCGGGCGGTACTCGCAACCGACCCAACCCTGCCAGCCGCACTGCGCCGAAACCTCGTCGATCACGCCGAAGAGGTAGTCGTAGTTCTGCTCGCCGACATCGGGCTCGTGGCGCTCGGGCACGCCCGCAATCTGCAGGTGGCCGACGCGGCCGGTCGGCAGGTACTGGCGCAGCTTCATCGCCACGTCGCCCTCGACGATCTGGCAGTGGTACAGGTCCATCTGCACCTTGAGGTTGGCGGCGCCCACGGTCTCGACGATCTGGTGCGCGTGGTCCTGCCGATTGAGGAAAAAGCGCGGGATGTCGCGCGTGTTGATCGGCTCGATGAGCACGTCGCGCCCGGCCTTCGCGGCCTCGGCCGCGGCCCAGCGCAGGTTCTCGACGTAGACGGCCTCTGCCGCCTCGCGCGCGAGGCCTTCGGGCACGAGGCCGGCCATGACGTGGATGCGCGGACAGTCGAGCGCCACGGCGTAGTCGATGGCCTTGGCGATGCCTTCGCGGAACTCGCCCTCGCGCCCCGGCAGGCAGGCCAGGCCGCGCTCGCCGCCGGCCCAGTCGCCGGGCGGGCCGTTGAACAGCACCTGCTGCAGGCCGTTGTGCTTCAGGCGCGCGACGATGTCTTCCTTGCTGAAGTCGTAGGGAAAGAGGTACTCGACGGCCTGGAAGCCGTCTTTCGCGGCGGCGTCGAAGCGGTCGAGAAATGCGAGCTCCGGGTAGAGCATCGAGAGGTTGGCGGCGAATTGGGGCATGGGGTGTTTGTACTACCAGCGCGCACCGAAAGTGCGGCGCAGTTCATCGATCTGGTCGGGGGTGAGCGGTGCGGGCCGGGTGGCCTGCGTGAGCAGCTGCAGGCGGGCGGTTTCTTCCAGCTCTTCGAGTACGGCCATCGCGGCGGCCGGCGTCTCGTGCCAGACGTTGGGGCCCAGGCGCGCGAGCATCGCCGCGCGGATCGGCGTGCCGGCCGCGCCGTAGCGCGCGATGGTCTGCGCCACCTGCTCGGCCGCCTCGGGCGCGCCGGGACGGTGGTACGGGATGACCGGCACATGGCCGACCTTCATCACGAAGTAGGGCGTGAGCGCGGGCAGCAGCTCGGCTTGCGGGTTGCCCAGGGTCAGGGCGACGCAGTGCGTGCTGTGCGTGTGGATCACGCAGGCCGTGCCCGCATCGAAGCCGCGCGCGGCGGCGTAGATGCGCGTGTGCAGCGCGATGGTCTTGCTGGCGCGGTCGCCGCCGGTCTGCACACCCTGCGCGTCGAGCCGTGCGAGCCGCGCGGGGTCGAGAAAACCCAGGCAGGCATCGGTCGGCGTGATGAGAAAACCGTCGTCCAGCCGCACGCTGATGTTGCCGGCCGTGGCGTGCACGTAGCCGCGCTCGAACAGGCTGCGGCCGACGCGGCAGATTTCGTCGCGGGCTTCGTTCTCGGTCATGCGAGCACTGTAAAAGCTTTGGTGAAGAAATCGTCGCTGCCGAAGTTGCCCGACTTCAGCGTGATGTGCAGCCCCGCTTCGGGCGCCGCGTCGCAGCGCGCATGGCACCACGGCACGCCGGGGTCGATCTGCGGACCGATCTGCATCTGCGCGATGCCCAGCGCCTGAACGCAGGCGCCCGAGGTCTCGCCGCCGGCCACCACCAGCTGGTGCACGCCGCGCTCGACCAGCCCGCGCGCAATGGCGGCGATGGTGCGTTCGACCATCGCACCGGCTTCTTCCACGCCGAGCCGCCCCTGCACCGACTTCACGGCGCCGGCTTCGGCGGTCGAGTAGACGAGCACGGGGCCTTGGTCGATCAGCGGTGCGGCCCAGGCCAGCACTTCGGCTGTCACGTCCACGCCCGCCGCGATGCGCAGCGGGTCGATGGCCATGGCCGCGCCGCCGCGCTGGATGAAGTCGAGCACCTGCCGGTTGGTGGCGAGCGAGCAGCTGCCCGAGACCACCGCCGTCTTGCCGCCGGCCTTCGGCAACGCGCTGGCCTGCGACGACGGCGCGAGGCCGAAGTTGGCCGGCAGGCCGATGGCCACGCCCGAGCCCGCGGTGAGCAGCGGCAGTTTCGCGAGCGCCGGGCCCATGCGCAGCAGGTCGTCGTTCGAGACGGCGTCGACGATGGCGATCGACACGCCCTCGGCCTTCAACTGCGCGATGCGTTCTTCGATGGCCGCTGCGCCGCGTGCGACCACCGCGTGGTCGATGAGGCCCACCTTGCGCGTGCACTGCGCCTGCAGCACGCGCACGAGGTTCGGGTCGGTCATCGGCGTGAGCGGATGGTTCTGCATGCCGCTCTCGTTGAGCAGCACGTCGCCCGCAAACAGGTAGCCCTTGAACACGGTGCGCTTGTTGTCGGGGAAGGCGGGCGTGGCGATGGTGAAGTCGCAGCCCAGCGCATCCATCAGCGCCTCGGTCACGGGGCCGATGTTGCCCTGCGCTGTGCTGTCGAAGGTGGAGCAGTACTTGAAGTAGATCTGCTGCGCGCCCTGCGCCTGCAGCCAGCGCAGCGCATCGAGCGACTGGGCGATGGCCTCGGCCGGTGCGATGGTGCGCGACTTGAGCGCGACCACGACCGCATCCACGTCGGCATCGAGCGGGCCGGCCGGCACGCCGATGGTCTGCACCACGCGCATGCCGGCGCGCACGAGGTTGTTGGCCAGGTCGGTGGCGCCGGTGAAGTCGTCGGCGATGCAGCCGAGCACGAGCTTCGCCATCGCTCAGCCCTTCAGCGCCAGCGTGACCGCCTGCGCGTTCTCGCGCACGTAGTCGCGCAGGATGGCGTCGAAGCTGGCGTCGGCCTTCAGGCCCAGCGCCTCGGCGCGCGCCGCGTGGATGCGGCTGGGCCAGCTGGTGACGATCTTCGCGATGGCGGCGTCAGGCTCCCAGTCGATGAGGGCGGTGGCCTCGGGGCCGGCGATGCGCTCGAGCGCCTGCGCCATCTCGCGCACGGTGGTGGTCAGCGCGGGCAGGTTGACGGCGGTGCGCGCGCCCCATTCGGCCGCGCCGGCGGTGGCCGCGCGCACGATGCCAGCGACGGTGTTGCCGGGCGAGGCCAGCGCGACCGGCGTCTCGGGCGCCACGGGGCAGCGTGCGCGCACGCCGGCCAGCGGCTCGCGCAGCATGCCGCTCAGGAAGCTGGAGGCCGCGCCGTTCGGGCGGCCCGGGCGCACCGACACCGTCATGAGCCGCACGTTGCGGCCCTGCACGAAGCCCTTGCGCGTGTAGTCGGCCACCAGTTGCTCGCCGATGAACTTCTGGATGCCGTAGCTGTTCTGCGGCGTGGGCAGCGTGGTGTCCTCGATCACCGCGGGCAGGCGCTGCTCGGGCGAATCGCCGAACACGGCGACGGAGCTGGAGAACACGAACACGGGCGCATGGCCGGCGCTGCGGCAGGCGTCGAGCAGCGCGCGCGTGGTGTCCAGGTTGCTGCGCATGCCGAGGTCGAAGTCGGCCTCGCACTCGCCGCTCACGGCGGCGGCAAGGTGGAACACGGCGTCGGTGTCGGCCAGCGGCAATGCACCGTTGGCAGCCTGTTCGTACAGGTCGCCCTGCACGAACTGGATGCGCGCGTCGGCCGCGAGGTCGGCGGGCGGCGGCACGCGGTCGGCGAGCGTGATGCGTGCGATGTCTTTGGCCGGGCCGCCGGCCAGTGCGAGCGGACCGCCGGCAAGCAGGGTGCGAGCGAGGCGGGCGCCGAGGAAGCCGCAGCCGCCGGTGATGAGAACGTTCATGGTGTGTGTGTCTTTCCTGGGTCGGTGGAGCGCAGGCGCTCGATGCTATTTTTTCGATTCTTTCGCAACGGGCAGCTCGATGCCCGGGAAGATCTTGATGACCGCGCTGTCGTCTTCGCGCGCGAAGCCGGCCGTGGAGGCCTGCATGAACATCTGGTGCGCGGTGGACGACAGCGGCAGCGGAAACTTGCTGGCGCGCGCCACGTCGAGCACCAGGCCCAGGTCCTTCACGAAGATGTCGACGGCCGACAGCGGCGTGTAGTCGCCCGCCAGCACGTGGGCCATGCGGTTCTCGAACATCCAGCTGTTGCCGGCGCTGTGGGTGATGACCTCGTACAGCGCGTCGGGGTTCACGCCTTCGCGCAGGCCCAGCGCCATGGCTTCGGCTGCGGCGGCGATGTGCACGCCGGCCAGCAGCTGGTTGATGACCTTCACCTTGCTGCCCGCGCCGGCCGAATCGCCCAGGCGGTAGACCTTGGCGGCCATCGCGTCGAGCATCGCGCCGGCCTTTTCGTAGGCCGCGGGCGTGCCGGCGGTCATCATCGTCATCTGGCCGCTCGCGGCCTTGGCGGCGCCGCCGGAAATGGGCGCGTCGAGGTACAGGATGCCCTGCTGCGCGAGGCGCGCTTCGAGCGCCACCGACCAGTTCGGGTCGACGGTGGAGCACATCACGAACAGGCTGCCGGGCTTCATCGACGCCGCGCAGCCAGGCGTGGTGCCGTCGCCGAACAGCACCGACTCGGTCTGCGCCGCGTTGACGACCACGCTGACCACGATGTCGCACTGCGCGCCGAGCGCGGCCAGCGTGTCGCAGGCGGTGCCGCCTTCGCGCGCGAAGGCCTCGGCCACGCCGGGGCGCACGTCGAACACATGCGGCGCATGGCCCGCGCGGCGCAGCGATTGCGCCATGCCGCTGCCCATGGCGCCGAGGCCGACGAGACCGACGACGGGGGTGTTGCTGGAGGTGTCTGTCATGTCGTGCGTCCTTCGATCAGCGGTTGACCAGTTGCTTCGGGGTGAGCCACACGCCAATGGCGCCGAGCACCAGCGCGCCGGCCAGCACGTACATGCCGATCTGCGTGCTGCCCGTGAGGTCCTTCAGGTAGCCGATGAGGTAGGGGCTCACGAAGCCCGCGAGGTTGCCCACCGAGTTGATGACCGCGATACCCGCGGCGGCCGCCGTGCCCGAGAGGAAGGCGGTGGGCAGCGACCAGAACAGCGGCGCGCAGGTGAGCACGCCGGCTGCGGCGAGCGACAGGAAGGTCAGCGACACGACCGTGTTCTGCGTGTACGAGGCCGCGACCGTGAAGCCCACGGCGCCCATCATCGCGGGGATGATCAGGTGCCAGCGGCGTTCGCGGCGCGCGTCGGCGCTGCGGCCGAACAGGTTCATCGCGACGATCGCGCACAGGAACGGAATGGCGCTGAGCAGGCCGATGTTGAAGTTGCCCTGCACGCCCGTGGCCTTGACCAGCGTGGGCAGCCAGAAGGTCAGCGCGTACTGGCCCATCACGAAGGCGAAGTAGATGAGCGCCATCCACCACACGCGCGCGTCGCGGAACATCGCGCCCACCGAGTGCGGGCCCTTGGCGCCGTGCGCCTGGTCGCGGTCGACCTCGCGCTGCAGCAGCTGCTTCTCTTCAGGCGAGAGCCAGCGTGCATGCTTGATGCCGTTGTCCAGGTAGAACAGCACCATCACGCCCACCAGCACGGCGGGAATGGCTTCGATGATGAACATCCACTGCCAGCCGTGCATCGACGACACGCCATGGAAGGCGTCCATGATCCAGCCCGACAGCGGGTTGCCGAAGATGCCCGCCACGGGAATCGCCGACATGAACACCGCGATGATCCGCGCGCGCCGGTGCGACGGGTACCAGTGCGTCAGGTACAGGATCACGCCGGGGTAGAAGCCCGCCTCGGCCACGCCGAGCAGGAAGCGCAGGATGTAGAAGCTGGTCGGCGTTTCCACGAACACGAAGCAGGCCGACAGCAGGCCCCAGGTGATCATGATCCGCGCGATCCACACGCGCGCGCCCACGCGATTGAGCAGCAGGTTGCTGGGCACTTCGAACAGGAAGTAGCCCAGGAAGAAGATGCCGGCGCCCAGGCCGAACACGGTTTCGCTGAAGCCGAGGTCCGCGCCCATCTGCAGCTTGGCGAAGCCGACGTTCACGCGGTCGAGGTACGCGACCACGTAGCACAGCATCAGGAAGGGCACGAGGCGCCAGAACACCTTGGCGTAGGCGCGTTTTTCGAGCGCGGCGTCGGGCGCGTCAGCCGCGAGGGGCGCGCCGGCCTGGAGGGTGGAAGTCATTGGGAGGGAGTCCGCTGGATGAAAAAACGGGGCCGTCCCGTCACCCTGCGGCGCGGTCGCCCCTTACTTGTCAGGTCATCATACAAATTTAAGACAAGCTCCCGGATACGGGATAACCCGCACATTTTGCCCTGCCGAAAAGTTGTGAGCGTGGGCTTACTTGCCCGCCGGCCAGCCTTCGACCAAGGGTCGGGCGAGCTGGGCGCCTTCCTGCTGCCAGAAGGCCGGGTCGGCCTGCTCGATGCGGCGGATGGCGTTGTCCATGTGGGCCTTGGCGGCTTCGCGCGCGGCCAGCGGGTCGCCGGCGTCGATCGCCTCGACGATGCGCGCGTGTTCCTGCGCCACTTCGCGCACGAAATCGGCACGGCGCGCCTCGTTAGCGCGCGTGACGCGGGTGGCGCCATGCAGGAACTGCCGCAGGTACTGCAGCGTGCCGATGAGGAACGGATTGCGCGCGGCCTCGGCGATGGCGCGGTGAAAGCGCACGTCCTCGTCGGCGCCGTTGCCGCCCATCGACACCGCCGCGTGCAGCGCATCGATGGCGTCGCGGATGCGCAGCATGTCCTCGGGCGTGCGGCGCTCGGCCGCGAGCGCGGCCACCTCGGCCTCGAGCGCGCGGCGCAGCTCGACCATCTGCACCACCGCTTCGCGCGACGCCACATGCGGCATCTCGAAGCGCAGCGGTTCGACGCCGGCAGCGCGCACGTAAACGCCGCTGCCCTGGCGCGAATCGACCAGCCCGAGCGACTTCAGCCGCGACACCGCCTCGCGCACCACCGTGCGGCTCACGCCGAACTGGGTGGCCAAGGCGGTCTCGGTGGGCAGCCGGTCGCCTTCCGACAAGCGCCCGCTGCGCACCTCGGCCACGAGCGCTTCCGCCACCTGGTCGGCCAGGCGGACGGCGGGAGCAAGGGACTGGAAGCGGGCGGTCATGGGCGCGGGAAGGCGGTGGGGCCTGCGACTCTAACGCAGGCACCGCACCGTCACGCCGCATGGCCGCGCCGGCGTCAGGCGCCGAGCGCGTGCCGCGCGGCCCGCGCGATGCTCGCCGCGTCCACGCCGAAGAAACCGCGCAGCGCGGCGCGCGTGTCGCTGCGACCGAAGCCATCGGTGCCCAGCGTGAGGTAGCGGCGGCCTTCGGGCAGGAAGGCGCGCACGCTCTCGGGCAGGGCGCGCACGTAGTCGGTGGCGGCGACGATCGGGGCCTTGCTGCTGCCCTTGCCCAGTTGCTGCGCGACGAAGGGCGTGCCGGCGTTCTTCTCGCCGGCCAGCGCGCGCTGCTCGCAGGCCTGGCCGTCGCGCGCGAGTTCGCTCCAGCTCGTGACGCTGAACACCTCGGCCGCGATGCCTTCGTCGGCCAGCTGCTGCGCGGCCTTGATGACCTCGGTGAGGATCGCGCCCGAACCCAGCAGCGTGACGCTCTGCTTCGCCTTGCCCGATGCCGGCGCATACGTGCCGAAGCGGTAGCAGCCGCGCAGGATGTCGGCCTCGGCGCCGGCCGGCAGATCGGGCTGCGCGTAGTTCTCGTTCATGAGCGTGACGTAATAGAACACGTCCTGCTGCTCGACCATCATCTCGCGGATGCCCGCGTCGACGATGACCGCCATCTCGCCCGCGAAGGCCGGGTCGTAGGCCTTGCAGTTGGGAATCGTCGCGGCCACGAGGTGGCTGCTGCCGTCCTGGTGCTGCAGGCCTTCGCCGCCGAGCGTGGTGCGCCCCGAGGTGGCGCCCAGCAGGAAGCCGCGCGCGCGCTGGTCGGCCGCCGCCCAGATGGCGTCGCCCACGCGCTGGAAGCCGAACATCGAGTAGTAGATGTAGAACGGCAGCATCGCCAGGCCGTGCACGCTGTAGCTGGTGGCCGCGGCCGTCCAGCTCGCGATGGCGCCGGCCTCGCTGATGCCCTCTTCCAGGATCTGGCCGTCGGTGGCTTCGCGGTAGCTCAGCACCGAGCCGATGTCTTCCGGCGCATAGCGCTGGCCCACGCTCGAATAGATGCCGACCTGCTTGAACAGGTTGGCCATGCCGAAGGTGCGCGCCTCGTCGGCCACGATCGGCACGATGCGCGGGCCGAGCGCCTTGTCCTTCATGAGGTTGCCCAGCATGCGCACGAAGGCCATGGTGGTGCTCATCTCCTTGCCCGCGGCGGCCGTGGCGAACTGCGCGTAGGCCGCGATGTCGGGCTTGGGCACGACGTCGCAGGCGGTCTCGCGGCGCGGCATGGCGCCGCCGAGCGCTTCGCGGTGCTGGCGCAGGTAGCGCATCTCGGCGCTGTCTTCGGCCGGGCGGTAGAAGTCCATCGCGGTGGCCTGCGCATCGGTGAGCGGCAGGTTGAAGCGGTCGCGGAACTCGAGCAGGTCGACGTCGCCCATCTTCTTGTGCGAGTGCGTGGTCATCTTGCCCTGCGCGGCGCTGCCCATGCCGTAGCCCTTCTTGGTGTGGGCGAGGATCACGGTGGGCTGGCCCTTGTGCGCAGCTGCGGCGGCGTACGCGGCGTGGATCTTCACGAGGTCGTGGCCGCCGCGCTTCAAGCGGTCGATCTGCTCGTCGGTCATGCCTTCGGCCAAGCGCGCGAGCTCGGGGTTCTGGCCGAAGAAGTTGTCGCGGTTGAAGCGGCCGTCCTTGGCGGCGAAGGTCTGCATCTGGCCGTCGACGGTTTCGGCGAACACGCGCGCGAGTGCGCCGCTCACGTCCTGCGCGAACAGGCCGTCCCAGTCGCTGCCCCACACAAGCTTGACGACGTTCCAGCCGGCGCCGGCAAAGAGCTTTTCGAGCTCGTCGATGATGCGGCCGTTGCCGCGCACCGGGCCATCGAGGCGCTGCAGGTTGCAGTTGACGACCCACACGAGGTTGTCGAGCTTTTCGCGCGCGGCGAGCGTCAGGGCGCTCATCGATTCGGGCTCGTCCATCTCGCCGTCGCCGAACACGCCCCAGACCTTGCGGCCTTCGCAGTTCAAGAGGTTGCGGTGCGTGAGGTAGCGCATGAAGCGCGCGTGATAGATCGAGCTGATCGGGCCGATGCCCATCGAGCCGGTGGGGAACTGCCAGAAGTCCGGCATCAGGTACGGGTGCGGGTAGCTGCACAGCCCGCGCGCGCCGCTGCCGTTCACGAACGCCGGTGCGGTGAGTTCCTGGCGGTAGTGGTTCAGGTCTTCTTCGCTCAGGCGGCCTTCGAGGTAGGCCCGCGCATACACGCCGGGCGCGCTGTGCGGCTGGAAGAACACGAGGTCGCCGCGGTGCGCCGGGCTGCGCGCATGGAAGAAGTGGTTGAAGCCGGTCTCGAACAGGTCGGCCGCGCTCGCGTAGCTGGCGATGTGGCCGCCGAGTTCGCCGTACGCCTGGTTGGCCTTGGCCACCATGGCGAGCGCGTTCCAGCGCATGAGCGAGGCGAGCTTTTCCTCGACGGCAAGGTCACCCGGAAACGGCGGCTGGTCGGCCGCAGCGATGGTGTTGACGTACGGCGTGGCCAGCTCGGGCTGCCAGCCGATGCGCTGCTGCCGCGCCAGGCGCGCCAGCTCGGCCAGCATCTGGCGCGCGCGCTGCGGACCTTGCGTCTGCGCCAGCGCCAGGAAGGCGTCGCGCCATTCGGCGGTCTCTTCGGGGTCGGGGTCGTGCGACGGCGGCGTGTCGAGCAACAGGGCGCGCATCTGGTCGGCGGAGATCGGGGCGTTCATGCCAGCACTTTAAGCCGCCTTGTGGAAAATTAGCTACCGGCACCTGCGACTTCATGGCTATTCGCAAGCATAAAATGCCGCGACTCAAGCGCTTTACGGAATTTCATGGAACTCGACGCCATCGACCTGCGCATTCTCGACGAGCTGCAACGCGACGGCGCCCTGTCGAACGTCGAACTGGCGCGCCGCGTGCACCTGTCGCCTTCGCCCTGCCTGGCGCGCGTGAAGGTGCTGGAGACCAGCGGCGTGATCGACCGCTACGTGGCGCTGGCGAACGCCAAGGCGCTGGGCCTGGGGCTCAACGTGTTCATCTCGATCAGCCTGACCACGCAGAGCAAGCAGTCGCTGGCCGACTTCGAGCAGCGCATCGCCGAGCACGACGAGGTGATGGAGTGCTACCTGATGACCGGCGACAGCGACTACCTGATCCGCATCGCCGTGGCCGACATGGCGGCGCTGGAGCGCTTCATCATGGAGCAGCTCACGCCGATTCCGGGGATCGAGAAGATCCGCTCGAGCTTTGCGCTCAAGCAGGTGAGATACAAAACGGCGCTGCCGTTGCCAGCAGCGCCGTTGTAATGGGTGCTCCCCCAGGCTTCGCGCACTTCGTGTCGCTGCGCCAACCCCCTCGCCGGGGACAACACCAGTGGCCCGGCAAAGCCGGTTCCACGGTGTTTCCCGAAGGGGGTTGAGGGCGTTTACAGGCCGATCAGGCCGCCGTCGTCCTTCGTGATGACCACGGTGGCCGAGCGCGGGCGGGCGTTGCCGCCCTGCGGCCAGTGGCTCAGGAACTTCGTCGGATCGGTGATGTCGGCCCTGCCCGTACCTTCACCCGGATGCTGGATGTTGACGAACAGCGCACGGCCATCGCCCGATTCAGCGATGCCGGTGATCTCGCAATCTGCCGGGCCGACCAGGAAGCGGCGCAGGCCTTCCGTGCCGGGGGCCTTGCCCACGAAGGTGTTCTGCGTGCGGGTGGTGTTGGTCGCGGCATCGACGTTGGTGATCGCCTTCGCGCCGCCGTCCCCCACCTTGCCCGGCAGTGCGGCCAGCAGCATGCAGTTGGTGACGTCGGTGTAGGCGCCGTCGTCGGTCTCGAGCCACAGCAGGCCGGGCGCGGCCTGGCTGAACCACATGCCATCGGGGCTGGACAGGTCGTTGTCGGCCGTGAGCTGCGAGAGGTTGACGTCGGCCGAGGCCGTCGAGCGCGCGCCAAAGAGGTACACGTCCCACTTGAAGCTCAGCGACGTCGGATCAGCGTTGTCGTCCGCGAAGCGCACGATGTGGCCGTTCGGGTTGCCCTTTTGCGACTTGTTGGCGGTGGTCTTGTCGTCGTAGAAGCGCGGATTGGCGGCGTCGGTGCTGCCGATGGGGCGCGCGCTGGCGCTGGTGTTGGTCAACGTCACGTAGACATCGCCGGTCTTCGGGTTGACCGCGGCCCATTCGGGGCGGTCCATCTTGGTCGCGCCCGCGGCGTCGGCGGCCAGGCGGGCGTTGGTCACGACGTCGGCGGCGTCGGCGAAGGCGTAGGTCAAATTGCTGGAGGTAATGCCGTTCACGCCGAGCTTCAACTCGAGCCACACGCCCGTGCCGTCGGCGTTGAACTTCGCCACGTAGAGGCGGCCGTCGTCCATGTACTTGTCACCCGCGGCCATGCCACCGCCGATGTCGGCCGCATCCCAGTTCTTCGTGGAGACGAACTTGTAGATGTACTCGTTGCGCGAGTCGTCGCCCATGTACCAGACCAGCGGCTTGCCGGCCACGACCGGACCGAGACAGGCGCCTTCGTGGCCGAAACGGCCGAGGGCGGTGCGCTTCTTCGGCGTGCTCGTCGGGTTGAACGGATCGATCTCGACCACCCAGCCGTAGGTGTTGTGGCCATTGCGGTAGTCGTCGGTGGCGGTGGCGCCGACGACTTCGGTGTTCCAGCGGGCGTGGATGTCGTCGCCGCCGGCGACGGTGGCCCAGAGTTCGCGGCCGGTACCGGCGACGCCGTAGCGGCTGAACGACTTCAGTTCCTTGGCAGTGCGGTTCTTGTCGTCGTTGGTCATGCCCGCGATGCGACGGAAGTAGCCCGCCCAGTTCTCTTCGCAGGTCAGGTACGTGCCCCAGGGCGTGGTGCCGTTGGCGCAGTTGTTGAGCGTGCCGCGGGTCTTGCTGCCGTCCGTCGAGTACTTGGTCTTCAGGTAGTCGGTCTTGGCGGCCGGGCCCGAGAACTGCATTTCGGTCAGCGTGTGGACGCGCCGGTTGAAGCTCGAGTCCTGCTTGTAGCTCCAGGTGTTGCCGCTCTTGTTGACCTCGATCACGCTCACGCCGTGCAGGTAGAACTCGCGCAGCACTTCGTCAGGAACGTTGCGCTGCCCGTCGACCAGCGACGTGCCCGTTGCGCTGCTGTAAACCGGGTTGAGCGCCGTCTGCCCGTTGGGATGCAGGAACAGCGGCGTGATGGCTTCATGGTTCATCACCAGCAGGCCGCGCGAGGCGTTGGCCGCGTCCCACTTGTTGGTGGCGTTCATGCCGAAGAAGGTCATGCCGTCGTGGTGGTCGCCGGCGCGGCGGTCGTAGGTGGCCGGATCGTCGGAGCCGTCGTTCTTGTACGCGGCCACGCCGGCGGCGATCGGGTCGCCCAGACGGTAGAGCACGCTGGCCGTGTAACCAGCGGGCACGGTCACGACGTCTGCCAGGCTCTTGGCAACGGCGTTGAAGCCCAGCTTCATCGGCGGGGGCGCCGGGACGGGAGCCGGCGCCGGCGCGGGGGCCGGTGCGGGCGGAAGGATCGGGAACGCGGTGCCGCCACCGCTGCCGCCGCCGCAGGCCTGCAGCAGCGCGGTGCCGGCGGTGCCGACGCCCAGCCCGAACAGATGGCGGCGGCTCAGGCGCGACGCGATCAGGTCGGTGAAGGACGGGTTCGCGGTCGGGTTGGTGCCGACATCGTCGAGATCGACGCCGTTGGCGTCCGTGCGGGTGTTTGCGGTCATGCGCAATATCTTTCGTGGGTTGGGATTGAAACCAGCCCGCGAAGTTAGGCACTTCGCATGACATGCGCGTGAAACGCTCGGCCGTTGGCGGAATGCGGCGAGATTTCGTCAAAAAACCTTCACATCCGCGCCACACGTTGCAGCGCGGACGCTGCGCCCCTCAGGGCGCCGGCAACTGCCTCGGCCACAACGCCCACAGCCGCAGCGGCTGGTTCACGCTCGCCGCCAGCCGGCCGGCCTCGGCGCCGGTGCCCGCGAAGTAGTCGGCGCGCACGGCGCCCAGGATGGCGCTGCCGGTGTCCTGCGCCACCACCAGCTTCTGCAGCTGCGCGGTCGGGCCGTTCGATGCGAGCCACACCGGCGTGCCGTAGGGAATGCTCTCGCGGTCGACGGCGATGGAGCGCCCCGCCGTCAGCGGCACGCCCTGCGCGCCGCGCGGGCCGAAGGCGGCGTCGAGCTCGCTCATGGTCTCTTCGCGGAAGAACACGTAGCGCGGATTGCTCCACAGCAGCTGCGACACGCGCTGCGGGTTCTGCGCCACCCAGGCCTTGGTGTCGTCGGGCCACTTGCCGACCTTGGCTACGCCCTGGCTCATCAGCCACTGCTGCACGCTGCGATACGGCTGCTCGTTGGTGGCCGCGTAGGCCACGCGCACGGTGTGCTGGTAGCCGTTGGCCTCGGTGATGCGCAAGCGGCCCGAGCCTTGGATGTGCAGCATCAGCGCGTCGATGGGATCGGCCATCCAGGCGATCTCGCGACCGCGCAGCGCGGCCTGGGCCTCGGGCAGGGTCTCGATCTCCTGGCGCGTGAACCAGGGGCGCTTGGGCACGAGGCCGTCGGGCGCCTGGTACAGCGGCACGCTGAAGCCGGCCGAGGGCACGCGCGAGGCCTCGTACACGGGCTCGTAGTAGCTGGTGAGCTTGCCTTCGCTCTGGCCCGCGAGCGATTCCACGCGATAGGGCTGCAGCCGGTCGGTCATCCAGCGGCGCTGCTCTTCAGGCGTGGCAATGGCCAGTTGGCGCACCTCGCGGCACAGCGGTGCGAAGGCGGCGTTGGGGCGTGCGCAGTTGGCCAGCAGCGCGATCCACGCCTCGTGCAGCGGGTCTTCGCTGAAGCCCGGCAGTTCGGACCAGCCCACGGGCACCCAGCGGCTTTTCGGATGCGCGAGCGATCCGGTCAGCGGACCGAGGTCGCGCGGCGGGGTGACGGTGGGTCGGGTGGGGGTGTCGGGGGCGCGGGGGCCGAGGGAACAGCCGGCAAGCGTTGCTACGATCGCAAGCCCGACCAGCCACTGGAGTCCATTTCTCATGGGTTTGATTCTGCTTGAAGCCCTCGCCGCGGGACTCGTCCTGATCTTGATCATCTGGTGGACCATGTTTTCCGGGCGCAACAAGGGTGAATTGCATGACGACCCCGACGCCGAGCGTGAGGACAAGGATTCGCCGCCCAAAGTGTGAATTGCTCGTGTAGCCACACGGCGCGGCCCACTGTCGGACAAGCACCCTATTGCTACAACTTTAGTAGCAATCATCGCAGCATTCACGGGCGATGGCGAAAGTTTTCTTATTTTCCGTAGGGCTTTGAGCACGTACCATCGCATACCCGCCGGGGGCTAAGCTGTGGCCCGCTTGATTCAACCTTGAAAGGGATCGCCATGAAAAAGTTCGTTCTTGCAACCACCGCAGCTGCCCTCGTCCTGTCCGGCTGTGCCGGCGGAATGACCGACACCCAGCGCAACACCGGCATCGGTGCCGGCATCGGCGCGCTCGGCGGCGCCGCCATCGGCTCGGCCACCGGCGGCAACCGCGGTGCCATCGGCACGGGCGCGGTGGTCGGCGCGGCAGCCGGCGCACTCGGCGGCTACCTGTGGTCGCAGCGCATGGAAAACCAGAAGCGCCAGATGGAAGCCGCCACGCAGGGCACCGGCGTGGCCGTGACGCAGACGGCCAACAACGAGCTCAAGCTCGCCATTCCGAGCGACGTGTCGTTCGACGTGGGCCGCTCCAACATCAAGTCGAACTTCGCACCCGTGCTCGACCAGTTCGCCAACGGCCTGCGCAACAACCCGAACGCCGAGGTGCGCATCATCGGCCACACCGACAGCACCGGCTCCGACGCCATCAACAACCCGCTGTCGGTGGACCGCGCCGCCAGCACGCGCGACTACCTGGTGGCACGCGGCGTGAGCGCCGCGGCGTTCCGCATCGAAGGCCGTGGCTCGCACGAGCCGGTGGCCGACAACAACAGCGACGCCGGCCGGGCACAGAACCGCCGCGTCGAGATCTACGTGGGCGAGCGCGCACAGCGCGGCTGATCGCAGCCCCACCGGGAAACCGGCCGCCGCATCGAACGGCCGGTTCCCGCTTCAGTTTTCATTGGTCCAAGCAGAGGGAAAATTCATGAGGAAGTTTGTTGTGTCTAGCGCGGCCCTGGCCGCTGTGTTGTTCATCGCGGGGTGCGCATCGTCGACCCCGCCGGCCGAAGCACCGGCCGCACAGCAGGCCGCACCGGCCAACAGCTGGACCGCCCGACTGGACGCGCTGAAGGCCGAGCTCGAAAGCTCCACCAAGGGCACCGGCGTGGTGATCTCGCAGACCGCCGACAACCAGCTTCACGTCGTGATTCCGAATGAACTCTCGTTCGACACCGGCCGCGCCAACGTCAAGCGCAACCTGGCGCAGGTGCTGGACAAGGTCGCCGAAGGCCTGAAGAGCGCCACCACCGCCAGCCTGCGCGTGGTCGGCCACACCGACAGCACGGGCAGCGAGGAAGGCAACGAGCGCCTCTCGGTGAGCCGCGCCGACAGCGTGCGCAACCACCTGGTGGGCCGTGGCGTGTCGACCACCGTGATCACCACCGACGGCCGCGGCTCGCGCGAGCCGCTGGCGGACAACGGCACGGCCGCCGGCCGCGCGCAGAACCGCCGCGTCGAAATCTTCGTCGCCGAGAAGATCTGAGCCCAGGTGCTGCGCGCACCCCGCGCGGCACCGTCAGGAAATCCCGCATGAGGGCACGGCACCGCCGGCCCTAACATCGCGCGGCCTGCACGCGGCGCGCGCGCCGGGCGGACACGAGAGGAAACTCCGATGAACGCCATCGCGCCGGCCCCATCGAGCGTCGCATCCCACTTTGCCCCGGACATCATCGCCGCGGGCACCGGTGCGCAACCCCAGTACCTCGTGACCGGCGGCGACCAGCTGTTCGCCGCCCGCTGGCAACAGGACGCGTGCTGGCTGCCCTTCCACGGCGCGGCGCATCACGTGCTGGTGCTGCACGAGAACGGCAGCACGGCGGTGCGCAAGTACGAGCGCGGCAAGCTCGTCGCCTCGCGTTCGCGGCTGGGCAGCGTGAGCTTCATCCCCTGCGACGGCACCGAATGGGAGATCGGCGGGCGCTGCGGCGTGGTGCACCTGTACATCGGCCAGGCGCTGATCGCGCGCGTCGCGGCCGAGGAAGACCTCGGGCCGGCGGTGGAGATCGACCCCTTCTTCGCGATCCGCGACCCGTGGCTGCAAGGCTTCTTCCAGATGCTGGTGAGCGAGGTGGAGCTGTACGGCAGCGTGCCCGCGAGCCCCGATTCGCTGCTGCTCTCGCAGAGCCAGCACCTGCTGGCGCATCACCTCGTGCGGCGCCACTGCGCACCGGGGCGCGGCGCACTGCCGCGCGCGGAGGGCGCGCGCCGGCAGCCGGTCCTGACGCCGCGGCAGCTGCGCCGCGTGACCGAGCACATCGACGCGCACCTGGCCACGCCGCTGGGCCTAGCCGACCTGGCGGGGCTGGTGCACCTGTCGCAGGACCACTTCATCCGCAGCTTCAAGGCGGCCAGCGGCATGGCGCCCTACCAGTACCTGCTGCGCCGCCGCCTGGAAGGCGCCGCCGAACTGCTGCGCACCAGCGACCTGCCCGTCGAGGCCGTGGCCGCGCGCATGGGCTTCGGCAGCGCCGCGTACTTCTCGACGCGCTTCCGGGCGTTCGTCGGCGTGGCGCCAGGCGCCTATCGCCGCATGCGCTGAACGGCGCTGCAACTTGCGCAAAAGCGCGCCGCTTTCGACATCCCGTGCTTCGTTCGGGCCAACATGCCATGGCGTGAGAAGCCGCTCCTAGACTGGCTTGGCAGGCCGATCCCGGCCACATCACCCCACGGAGACACCATGACCCTGACCGCCCTGAAAGCCACGCCGCCGGCCAGCGCCGCCCACGCGCGCATCACGCTGCCGTACCCGCATTTCCAGAAGCTCGAGCGCTATCCGTGGAAGCCGTGGGTCATGCCCGGCGTGGCCTACAAGCTGCTGAGCATCAACCGGCGCAGCGGCGGCTTCACCTGCCTGCTGAAGGTCGATCCCGGCACCGAGGCGCCGGTGCACCACCACCTGGGCGCCATCGAGGTGATCGTGCTCGAGGGCGACATCTATTACGAGCGCAACGACATCGGCCGCCCGGGCGACTACATGCACGAGCCCGCCGGCGACATCCACCAGCCGCGCTCCGACGGCGGCTGCGTGCTGTTCTGCGTGTTCGAGGGCGCCATTGCCGGGCTGGGCGAGGACGGCAACGTCGTCGGCATCGTCGACGGCCGCAGCATGCTGGAGATGGCCACGCGCGACGGCGCGGCGCAGCACGTGCACAGCTGAGGCCCGACCTGCGGTGCGGGCTAGAGGTCGCGCAGGCGGTTGGCCAGCTCCACCGCCGACTTCACTTCCATCTTCTCGAACACGCGCGCCCGGTGGACCTCCACCGTGCGCACGCTGATCGCGAGCTGGTCGGCGATGAGCTTGTTCGGCAGGCCCTCGACCACGAGGCGCATCACGTCGCGCTCGCGGTCGGTCAGCTCGGCGATGCGGTCGGCCAGGCCGCGGCGCACGCGCTGCACCTCGAGCGCGCGCTGCGACATGCCCAGCGCCTGCTCGATGCGGTCGACCAGCGCGTTGTCCGAGAACGGCTTCTCGCAGAAGTCGAAGGCCCCGCGCTTGACCGCCTCGACGGCGGTGGGCACGTCGGCATGGCCGGTCAGGAAGATCACCGGCATCTCGGCCAGCAGGCCGCGCTCGGCCAGCCGGTCGAACAGCACCAGCCCGCTCATGCCGGGCATGCGCACGTCCAGCAGCAGGCAGCGCGGCTGATCGGGCAGCGGCGCCTCGTCCAGGTACTGCTCGAAGGCCTCGGCGCTGCCGAAGTGCTCGCTGGCCAGGCGGCGCGAACGCAGCAGCCAGGCCAGCGCCTCGCGCACGCTGGCGTCGTCGTCCACGATAAAGATCAAGCCATCGATCAGCGGTTGCATGCCATGAGGTCCAGCGGAACAGAGAAAACGAAGAAGAAGAAAAAGGCGGCTATCCCGCAGCCGGGAGCGTAAACCTGAAGACGGTGCCCCGGGGACGGTTGGGCTCGAACATCAGCGCACCGCCGTGCTGCTCGACCACGGTGCGGCACAGGCTCAGGCCCAGGCCCATGCCGTCGGGGCGCGTGGTGAAGAAGGGCGTGAACAGGCGCGCCGCCACCTCCTCGCTGATGCCGCAGCCCAGGTCGGCCACGGAGAACTCGAGCCAGCGCCGGCCGTCGGCCGGCACGGTGGCGCCCACCGGCAGGGCGCGCGCCACGCGCAGGCGCAGCACGCGGCTGCCGGGCGCGTGGTCGGCGCCGTCCATGGCCTGCATGGCGTTGCGCGCCAGGTTCAGCAGCACCTGCTCGACCAGCGTGCGGTCGCACACCACGGCGGGCAGGCGCTCTTCGCACACGATCTCGATCGTCACGTCGAGCTTGCGCGCCTGCAAGCGCACCAGCGGCAGCACCGCGTCGATGAGCGCCTGCGGCGCCACGGCCTCGCGCATGCGGTCGCGCCGGCGCACGAAGTCGTGCACGCTGCGGATCACCTGGCCCGCGCGGTCGGCCTGCTCGGCGATGCGCTTCACGGCCATGGCCACCTCGGCCTGCTCGCCGCGCGCCTCGGGCCCGATCAGGTTGAGCGAACCGGTGGCGTAGCTGGCGATGGCGGCCAGCGGCTGGGTGAGTTCGTGGCTCAGCAGCGAGGCCATCTCGCCCACGGTGGCCAGGCGCGCGCTGGCCTGCAGGCGCTCCTGGCTGGCGCGCGAGAGTTCCTCGACGCGGCGCTGCTCGCTCACGTCGATGAAGGCGCTCATCCAGCCGGTCTGCACCTTGTGCGCGTTGATCAGCGGCGCCTCGAAGATGAGCACCGGAAAGCGCGTGCCGTCCTTGCGCATGAAGACCGACTCGAAGCCCTCGCGCGGCGGCAGGCCGCCGGCGAAGCGGCGCGTCTGGCGCAGGTGGTACTCGTGCGCCAGCTCGGTGGGCCAGTACGGCGCCTCGACGCTGTCGGCCATGAGCTCTTCGGGCGTGAAGCCGACCATCTCGCAGAAGGCCGGGTTGACGTAGGTGATGCGCCCCTGCAGGTCGCGCGCGCGCAGGCCGGTGATGACCGAGTCTTCCATCGCCTTGCGAAAGGCCAGCGCGTCGGCCAGGTCACGCTCGGCGCGCAGGCGGCGGCGGGTGTCGCGCGCCAGCAGCACGAGCACCGACACGAGCGCGATCGAGATCGCCGTGACCAGCGCCGTGAGCATGTTCGGGAACAGGTCGGGCGCGGCGCGCCAGCCGTCCACGCGCAGCATGAGCGAGGCGCCCGGCAGGTCGATGCGCTGCTGCGAGGTGAACACGCGCGTGCCGATGCGCCGCGAGGTGCCCAGCGCCACCAGCCGCGTGCCGTCGGCCTCGGTGAAGGCGACCTCCTGCCCGCGCGTGAGCGTGGGGCCGACCAGCTCGACCAGCGTATCGCGCAGCGAATAGCTGGCCACCAGGTAGTCGCCGGCGTCCATCGGCAGGCACAGCTCCATCACCTCGACGCCGCCGCCACCGGCCACGGGCACGTAGTGGCTGGGCGAGTAGGCGGGCGCGCCGGCCTTGCGCGCGGTGGCGCAGGCCTGCGCCACGTCGGCCTGTGCGGGGCCGCGGTTGCTCTCCTCGAGGATGCGCGTGCGGTAGGGCGTGTTCACGGCCTCGATGGGTTGCAGCTGCGCATCGCGCCATTCGAGCCGCAGCCATTCGCGGTGCTCGCGCAGCTGCGCCGCCGCGCGGTCGGCCCAGTGCGTGCGCTCCATGCCCGGCGCGAGCGTGGCGCGCAGGCTCTGGGCGTTGCGCTGCAGGCCGCTGCGCAGGTCGACGACGGCGTCGGCGGTGTCGCGCTCCAGCGCGGCCTGCACCTGCTCGACCTCGTGCCGGCCGGCCAGCCACACGACGGTGACCAGCAGCGCCGACACCAGGAGCGCCAGCAGCAGCCAGAGGAACCAGCGCTGCCACAGCGAGCGCAGGCGCGCGAAGGCGACGCCCCATCCCCGGCGCTGCGGCTGCTGTTGCGGCGGCGGCGGTGCAGGAACGTCGAGCGCCTCGTCGGCCATCGTCAGGCGAGCACGCGGTGCGACAGCGCGGGCAGCTGGGCGCGCGTGCGCTCGACCTGCCGGGCATCGAGGTCGAACAGCACCACGCCCTCTTCGGCGGCCTGCTGCGCCACCACCGTGCCCCAGGGGTCGATGACCAGCGACTGGCCCCAGGTCTGGCGGCCGTTCTCGTGCGTGCCGCCCTGCGCGGGCGCAACCACCCAGGCCAGGTTCTCGATGGCGCGCGCGCGCAGCAGCACCTCCCAGTGCGCGGCGCCGGTGGTGCGCGTGAAGGCGCTGGGCACCAGCAGCAGGTCGGCGCCCTGCCCCGCCAATGCGCGGTACAGCTCGGGAAAGCGCAGGTCGTAGCACACGCTCATGCCCACGCGCCAGGCGTGGCCGTCGCGCGAGGGCAGGTCGAACACGACGGGCTCGGCACCCGGCGCGATGACGCGGCGCTCGTCGTAGCGCTCGGTGCCGTTGTCGAAGAAGAACAGGTGGATCTTGTCGTAGCGCGCCACGCACTTTCCTTCGGGCGAGAAGGCCAGCGAGCTGTTGAAGACGTGGTCGGCGTCGTCGCTCTCGATGGGCAGCGTGCCGCCCACGATCCACAGGCCGAACTCGCGCGCCGCGTCGGCCAGGAAGCCCTGCACCGTGCCAGCGCCCGCGGTTTCGCGCAGGCCGAGCTTGTCGGTGTCGCGCGCGCCCATCATGCAGAAATACTCGGGCAGCACCGCGAGCTCGGCGCCGTCGCGCGCCGCCTGCCCGAGCAGCGCGTGGGCGCGCACGAGGTTGGCTTCGCGGGCGATGGCGGACACCATCTGGATGGCTGCGACTTTCATTGCGTGGTCTCCGTTTTCTTGCCTTCGCTGGCGCCCGTCGATGTCGATCCACCACCCGGCAGGCCGGGCAGCAGCTGCAGCGAGCGCGGCACCTTGGCGATCTTGGGGTCGGCCCAGGTGCCTTCGACGTGGAACTCCTGCGTGGCGGCCGCGGCGAGCGGCTTGCTCAGCACCCACTGCGCGAGGAAGGTGCCCAGGCCGATGGCCGGGTTGATGGCGGTGGCCACCAGCGCGGCCGTGCCGGCGTTGATCTCGGGCACCACCACCACGCGCAGGTTCTGCGTCTCGCGCACGATGTCGGCCGAGCCGTCCATGAGCGCGGCGGCGTTCACGCCCTTCATCTGCAGGTTGTTGGTGCTGGCAATGCCCTTGTTGATCTTCGCGTCGCCGCGGATGAAGTCGAAGGCGAAGCCCTGGCTGAACACGTCGCGGAAATCGAGCGTGAGCCGGCGCGGCAGCGCCTGCAGGCTCAGCACGCCCAGCAGCTTGGCCAGGCCCGGGTCGGCCTTGAGGAACTGGCCCTGCTCCACGTCGACCTGCAGCTGGCCGCCCAGGCTGGGATAGTCGAGCGAGAACGGCGAGCCGCGCCAGTTCACCTCGCCCTCGAGCCGCCCCTTGCCGCGGCGCAGCACGCCCGGCATGCCGAAGCGCGTGAGCAGGTCGCCGGCGTCGGCGATGTCGAGCTTGAAGTTCATGGCCGTGGTGCGGCGCTGGCCGGCGCTTGCGCCGCCGCCCGCCGGCGCGGCCCAGGTGCCCTTGGCGGTGAAGGTGGCCTCGGGCACGCTGAAGGCGAGCTTGTTGAGCAGCCATTCGCGCCCGCCGCGGTTGACGGCGTCGATCTCGGCGCGGCCCAGGCGCTTGCCGAGCAGCTCGAAGTCGTCGACCACGATGTCCAGCGCCGGCAGGGTGCCGGGTTGCTCGTCGAGCAGGGTCTCGACCTGCGTGGCCTCGGCCGGGGCGATCTTCAGGCGCGCGAGCCGCGCATAGAGCCGGCCGGCCTGGCTGTGGCTGTACTCGGCGTAGCCGCTGAGCTCGGAGGCGTCGACGTTGGCGCGCCACAGCGCGCCTTCGCGCGTGCCGCCGAGCACCACGTTGTGCAGGGTGCGCCCCGCGATGCCCAGCTGCTGCGCGCGCACCGCGATGCGCGTGGGCAGGTAGGCCAGGTCGGGATCGTCGGCGCGCTCGCCGCCGCCGACCACCGCGGCGGTGCCTACCAGCGTCTGCCAGGCGCCCATGTCGAGCTTGGCGACGTTGACGTTGGCGAACACGCCGCGGTCGGGCGGCAACGCCGTCTCGCCGGGCGCCAGCCCGATGCCGATGCCGCCGCGCAGCACATGCACCTGGCCGTTGGCCGACAGCTCGCGCACGTACTGCACCGAGCCGACGCGGCCGAGCTCGAGCGTCAGCTGGTCCTGCGTGGCGCGGCGGGCGTCGCGCGCCAGCACCTTCTTCTCGATGCGCAGCGGCATCAGCTCTTCGGCCGTCTTGACCAGCGGCGTGGGCAGCGCCAGCGCCAGCCCCTGCAGGCTGCTGGTGAGCGAGAACTCGGGCGTGTCGTCGCGCATCGAGAAGGTGGCGGCGTAGGGCGTACTGCCGGTGGCGTGCTTGGCCAGGCGCGCGAGCCAGTCGACCTCGCGCGCGCCGCGCAGGCCTTCGGCACTGGCCGTGCCCTGTGCCTTCAGCGCCAGTTCGCGCTGCGGCCCGCTGAAGCGGCCCTTGCCTTCGACGCGCACCTCGCCGCCCAGCAGGCGGGCCTGCACGCCGGCCAGCGAGAAGCCGGTGTCGGTGAAGCTGAGCGTGCCGCGCGCCTGCGTGAACGGCGGCGCCTCGGGCACCACCTGCAGCTCGTTGTCGGCCAGCGTCACGGTGGCCTGCACCTTGGTGTTGTCGACGTTTTCCAGCGGGAGGTCCAGGCGCAACTTGTAGTCGGCCGAGCCGGTGGCGCGCGCGCGCTGCAGGAAGGGCCCGGCCTCGCCGGCCAGCGGCGCGCCGGCGCGCAGCACTTCGCCCAGTGGCCCCTTGGCCTGCGCATCGACACGCAACAGCGCGGCGTGGTGCGACATGTCGGCGATCTGCGCCTCGGCCTTCGTGACCTCGACGCCGGGCGCGCCGGCAATGCGCCCGCGCGCATTGCGCACCAGCATGCCCGCGCGCTCGAACACCAGCTCGCCCGACACGCCGGTGAGCGCCGGCCACACGGGCGGCGGCGCGGCGGGCGGGCCGGTGCGCGACGCCGGGGTCGCGGGCGCGGCGGTGGCGGCCGCGAGCGAGGGCGGCACGTAGGCGTAGTGCACGTCCGACACCTTGGCCGCGATGCGGAACTCGCCCTGCTTCGGGTCCGTGAAGGGCATGTCGTGCAGGTCGCCGCGCACGCGGAAATCGACCGTGCTGGCGGTGCCCTTGACGACCGATTCACGCACGTAGTCGCGCGTGTGCTGCGGAATGTCGAGCGGCAGGTAGCGGAACACGCGGGTGCCGTCGGCGCGCGTGAGCTTGCCCTGCAGGTCGAGCACGCCGGGGTGCTGCGCGCGGCTGCTCGAGGTGGCCGGGTCGCTGGTGCGCCAGTGGGCCTCGGCCTCTCCCTCGGCATCGGCGTTGGCGAAGCGCAGCTTCGACACCTGGACCTGCATGGCGCCGTTGTCGAGCTTCCATTGCAGCTGGGTCGAGAGCCGGTCGATGGGGATCACCGGGTCTTCGAACACGCCGGGGAATTCGAGCGTGCCCTTGGCCATGGCCAGCGTGGCGGTGCCGCCGGTGTGGCTGGCGTCGAAGTCGAGCGTGGCGCCGCTCAGGCCCGGGGTGCCGGGGTGCACGCGCGGCGGCGCGGCGGGGCTGCCGGCCGGCGCCGGGGTGCTTTGGGCGGTGGCGGCCGGCGCCGGCTGCGAGGCGACGCGCAGGCCGCTAACCCGGCCCTTGGCCTGGTAGCGCGCGATCGCGTCGGGCGCGCCCTGCCAGTTCATGTCGATGCGCTCGACCAGCCCGCGCGGCGCGTAGGCGCCCAGCACGCGGTGCGTGGCCTCGCCCAGCGGCAGGCGGTCGGCGATGAGCGCCAGCGCCGCGAGGTCGAGCCGGTCGGCCTTCAGCGCGCCGTGCTCGGGCGTGCGGCCCTTGGCGGGCGTGTGCTGCAGCCACAGGTTGCCGCCCGGCCAGCGCAGGCCGTCGACGGTGTCGAACTGCAGCGCGGTGGTCGAGAACTCGAAGGTGTCCGCGTTCATCTGCCCCGCCAGCCGGCCGGTGACGGCGCGCAGCACCAGCGGCTGCAGCCCCTTGCCGAGCGAGGCGTCGATGCGGTTCAACCCCAGGTCGGCCGCGCCGCCGACGATGCGCCCGTCGTCCACGTCGGCCCACAGGCGCAGCGCGCCATTGCCTTCGCGGATGCGCGCGTCGAGCGAAACGTACTGGCCCAGGCGCGTGACGTCGATGTAGGGCAGGTCGGCATAGAGCTGGCCGTCCCACGTCTGCCAGTGGCCGCTGCGGATCGACAGCAGCGGCTGGCGGAACTGGCCGCGCAGCGTGAAGCGCTCGCCCCAGCCGGCCGGCGGCGTGGCATCCAGCCGCAGGCCGTGGCGGCGCGCGCCGTTGCGGGACACGAAGCGCACGTCGGTCAGCAGCAGCGGTTCGGCGCGGCGCTGCTCGTCGGTCCAGCGCACGGTGCCGCCTTCGATGACGAACTCGCGCTGCGCGAAAAACCAGTCGGCGGCGCGGGTTTCTCCGGTCGTGTCGGTCTCCATGTGCAATCCAGCCACATGGAGTTTTCCCTGAGTGTCGCGGCGCACGTCGAGCTGCGGGCCCTCGATATAGAGCTGCTCGAAATTCAGGCGCCACAGCGAGCGCGGCGACACGCTCGCCACCACCCGCACGAGGCGAAGGGCCTCGCGCTGGTCTGCGTCCTGCAGCACCACGTCGCGCAATTCGAAGGCCGGAAATAGCCCTTCGGAACGGGCGGTGATGGCGCCGATGCGCACCGGGACACCGATGGCCTTGCTAGCCTGCGCCTCGAGTGCACCGCGAAAATCGCCGATTCGCGGCACAATCCACGCGTGCAGGACCACGACTGACAGTGCCAGCAGAAGCCACGCAGCGAAGAGCAGACCCAATAGCCAGCGCGCTGTCACAGCGGTGATTTGGAGCAGACGTGAAGGGGAAGACGCCGTGTCGTTCATTGAGGATCGCGCTGTGTCGGGAATTATGACCGCCAGCCTTGAGCCGGGTTCCGCGCCAACCCACACCAGTGTGAATCAGTTGCCATCCAATCCGACGCCTTCCGCGTTTTCTTCCAGTTCCCGATTCGTCCAGCGGCTGCGCCGCCGCTATGCGGCCGAGCTTGAATTGCTGCCGCCCGGCGAGCCCCGGCGCGAATCGATGACCGTCGCCTACGACGCCCTGCGCGCACGCGGCGTGGCCGTGGGCGATGCGTTGCGCATCGTGCGCCAGCTCACGATGGAACGTCTGGTCACACTCGACTGTGACCAGCAGGCCCCGCTCGCGGTGGTGACCACCGCCGTGACCGAGCTGGCCGAACTGGCCCTGGACATCGCCTGCCAGGACGCCTGCCATGAACTCGACGCCCAGCACGGCGCGCCGCTCGGCCCCGAAGGCCAGCGCTCGCAGCTGTGGGTGATCGGCATGGGCAAGCTCGGCGCGCGCGAGCTCAATGTGTCCAGCGACATCGACCTCATCTACCTGTACGACGTGGACGGCGACACGGCCGGCGATGCCGACGGGCGCGGCAAGCTGTCCAACCAGGAGTACTTCGCGCGGGCCGTGAAGCGCATCTATGCGCTGGTGGGCGACGTGACCGAGCACGGCTTCGTGTTCCGCGTCGACCTGGCGCTGCGGCCCAACGGCAACTCCGGGCCGAGCGTGGTCTCGCTCGACGCGCTCGAAGAGTATTTCCAGGTGCAGGGCCGCGAATGGGAGCGCTTTGCCTGGATGAAGAGCCGCGTGGTCGCGCCGCGCGCCGTGGTGCTCGGCGGCCAGGCCCAGGCGCTGCGCAACGTGGTGCTGCCCTTCGTGTTCCGCCGTTATCTCGACTACAGCGTGTTCGACTCGCTGCGCATCCTGCACCGCCAGATCCGTGAGCAGTCGGCGCGCCGCAGCGCCGGACGCCCCGAGCGCGCGAACGACGTGAAGCTCTCGCGCGGCGGCATCCGCGAAATCGAATTCACTGTGCAGCTGCTGCAGGTGGTGCGCGGCGGCCAGTTCCCCGAGCTGCGCACGCGCCCCACGCTCGACGCGCTGCAGCGGCTGGCGCGCGCCAACCTCATGCCGCAGGACACGGCCGACACGCTGGCCGCGGCCTACGAGTTCCTGCGCCGCGTGGAGCACCGCATCCAGTACCTGGACGACCAGCAGACCCATGTGCTGCCGGTCAACGACGACGACCTGCGCTGGATCGCGCAGTCGATGGGCTATGCCGACTGCTGCCCCTTCCTCGAACAGCTCGACACGCACCGCGAGTTCGTGGCGCAGGAGTTCGACAAGCTGCTGGGCGGCGAGAAGCCCTGCAACGGCAAGTGCAACGGCAAGAAGGCCGCCGCGCCCGCCGACCTGGCCGACCTGCTCGACGACCTGCCGCCCGTGTTCGCCGAGCGCATCCGCGACTGGTGCGAAACGCCGCGCGTGCTCGCCCTGCGCGAGGAAACCCGGGGCCGCCTGCGCCAGCTGGTGCAACGCACCGGCCAGTGGCTGAAGGAGCCCGACGGCGAGGGCGCGGGACAGACGCCGCGCCACGTCGATGCCGCCATGCGCTGGGCCGACTGGATCGAGCCGCTGATGCGCCGCGAGAGCTACCTGGCGCTGCTGGTCGAACGCCCCGCCGTGCAGGAACGCCTGCTGCGCCTGCTGGGCGCCGCGAAATGGCCCGCGCGCTACCTCATGCAGCACCCGGGCGTGATCGACGAGCTCGCGAGCGACGAGATGCTCTCGGGCCGCTTCATCGCCGACGAATTCGAGCGCGAGCTCGAAGCGCGCCACACCTCGCTCACCCGCACCGGCGAGGCCGACGAAGAGCGTTTGCTGAACCTGCTGCGCCACGCCCACCACGCCGAGGTGTTCCGCACGCTGGCGCGCGACGTCGATGGCCGCATCACCGTCGAGCAGGTGGCCGACGACCTGAGCGCGCTGGCAGACACCACGCTGCGCGTGACCGCGCGCTGGTGCTGGCCGCATGTGCGCAACCGGCACCGCGAGGTGCCGCAGTTCGCGATCATCGGCTACGGAAAACTGGGCGGCAAAGAGCTGGGCTACGGCAGCGACCTGGACATCGTGTTCGTCTACGACGACGACGACGAGCGCGCCGGCGAGGTCTATGCGGCCTACGTGCGCAAGCTCATCAACTGGCTCACGGTGAAGACGCGCGAGGGCGACCTGTTCGAGATCGACACCGCGCTGCGGCCCAACGGCAACTCGGGCCTGCTCACCACCAGCTTCGAGGCCTACGAAAAATACCAGCTCGGGCGCGGCAGCAACACCGCATGGACCTGGGAGCACCAGGCCATGACGCGCGCGCGCTTCGTACTGGGCAGCGCCGACCACGGCGCCGAACTGGGCGCGCGTTTCGACCAGGTGCGCGAAGCCGTGCTGGTGGCCCCGCGCGACCGCGAGGCGCTGAAGGCCGAGATCATCGGCATGCGCAACAAGCTGCGCGGCGCCCGCCCCGTGAAGGCCGACCGCTTCGACGTGAAGCACAGCCCCGGCGGTATGGTCGATGCCGAGTTCGCGGTGCAGTTCCTGGTGCTGTCGGCCTCGGGCGCGCACCCCGAGCTGATTCCCAACCTGGGCAACATCGCGCTGCTGCTGCGTGCCGAGCAAGCCGGCCTGCTGCCCGAAGGCGTGGGCCGCAACGCCGCCACCGCCTACCGCGAGCTGCGCCGCGTGCAGCACACCGCGCGCCTGAACGAAGAGCCCACGCAGGTCACGCCGCCCGCCCTGAGCGCCGAACGCGACGCCATGCTGGCCTTGTGGAAGGCGGTCTTTGGCTGACGGCGCCCTCGCCTCCCGCGCGCTGACGGCCTGCGCCCTGGCCGCCGCGCTCGTGCTGGCCGGCTGCGCCAGCGGACCGCGCAGCAGTGGTGGCGGCGTCGCCAGTGGCCGCGACGGCCCCGGCAGCAACATCCCCTCGGACCTCGACCGCGTGCCCGATGCCGAACCCCGCATCGAGGCGATCCGCAGCAGCGGCGGCACCAGCAAGCCGTACACGGTGCTGGGCCGGGGCTACGTGCCGATCACCGACGACCGGCCGTTCCGCGAATCGGGCATCGCCTCCTGGTACGGCCGCAAGTTCCATGCGGCCTCGACCGCGAGCGGCGAGCCTTACGACATGTACGCCATGACGGCCGCGCACAAGACGCTGCCGCTGCCGAGCTACGTGCGGGTGCGCAACCCGGCCAACGGGCGCGAGGTGATCGTGCGCGTGAACGACCGCGGCCCCTTCGTGGACGGCCGCGTGATCGACCTGAGCTACACGGCGGCGCTGAAGCTCGACCTGCTGCGCGGCGTGGCGCCGGTGGAGATCGAGCGCATCACCAACGACGACATCCGCACTGGCGCCTGGCGCCGCGATGCGGGCACGGCTTATGCCGCGGCACCTGCGCCAGCCCCCGTCCGGGTGGCGGCTGCGCCGGTGGCCGTGTCGTCGGCCTGGGTGACGCCGGTCGCGATGACCGCCGCTGCAGCCCCCGCCGCGACGATGCCCGTGGCACCGCAAACGCCGGTGATGGCCGCGGCGCCATCGGAGCCCGAGGCACCGGCCGGACCGCGTGAGGCGATGGTGGTGACCGACCTTGCGCCGCTGGCTCCGCTCGCTGCGCCTGCCACATCATCGACGCCCTCTTCCGCTGCCGCCGGCTTCTGGGTGCAGCTCGGCGCGTTCCGCGAACGCGACGGCGCCGAGACCCTGAGAAGCCAGGCCGCGCGCGGCCTGCCCACGCTGGCGCCGCAGCTGCGCGTGTTCAGCGAAGCCGGCACGCACCGCCTGCAGGCCGGTCCGTTCCCGTCGCGCAATGCGGCGGGCGAGGCCGTCACGCAGCTGCGCGACAACCTGCGCATCGCGCCGATGGTGGTCGAGCGACGCTGAGGCTCAGGGCATCGCCTTGGCCACGACCTGCGAACGCAGGCCCACGCCCAGGCGGTTCCAAGCGTTGATCTGCGCCACGGCGAGCGAGAGCTCGACGATTTCCTGGTCGCTGAACACGGCCTTCAGGGCTTCGAACTCGGCATCGCGATCGGCGTGGTGGTCGGCCAGGCGCGTGAGCGTTTCGGCCCAGTCCAGCGCGGCGCGCTCGCGTTCGTTGAACAGGCTCACCTCGCGCCAGGTGGCCAGGCTGTTGATGCGCTGCCAGTCTTCGCCCTGCACGCGCAGGTCGCGCACGTGCATGTCCAGGCAGTAGGCGCAGCCGTTGATCTGCGAGACGCGGGCAAAGACGAGGTCGATCAGCACCTTGCCGAGCGTGCTCGACTCGAAGCTGCCGTTGACGGCGATCATGGCCTGGAAGGACTTGGGCGCGAACTTGGTCCAGGCGAGACGGAGGGCGGGGGCTTGGCTCATGGGATGTACTCCAGGGTGGTTGAAGGAAACAAGCGAAATCTGCTTGCCACACCCTGAAGACGCGCCAGCCACCGGCCCTGTGACAGGCTGCGCGATTTTTTTCTTCAAACGCCCCGTTTGGCCGCGAACAGCTGGGCGATGCGCGCCAGCTTGTCGGGGTTGCGCTGGGCGCGGATGCGCACGATGCGCTCGCCCTCGATCTCGAAGGTCTGGGCCGATTCGAGTTCGCCATCGAGAAAGCGCAGCATCCCGGGCTCGCCGTTGAGCTCGACCAGCTCCATGCGCACGCCGGCGCCCATGCGCCTCCACAGCGAGTAGTACAGCTGCGCCAGCCGCTGGCTGCCGCGCAGGATCTTGCTGAAGGTCTGCACCTTGCCCCCGCCGTCGCCGATGAGTTCGACGTCCTCGGCCATCAGCACCTTCAGGTCCTGCATGCTGCCGCGCGCGGCGGCGTCGGCAAAGGCGCGCAGCAGGCGCTGGTGGGTCTCGCGCGAGACCTGGAAGCGCGGGCGAGCCTCCTGCACCTGGGCCTTGGCGCGGTGCACCAGCTGGCGGCAGGCGGCCTCGCTCTTGCCCAGGGTCTGGGCGATCTCGTCGTAGTCGGCGTCGAACACCTCGCGCATGAGGAAGGCGGCGCGCGCCTCGGGCGCCAGCCGCTCGAGCACGGCCAGGAAGGCGACGGAGATGTTGTCGGCGCGCTCGAGCGTTTCTTCGGGCGTGTCGGGCGACCCGGTGAGCGTGGGCTCGGGCATCCACGGGCCGATGTAGTGCTCGCGCTGGACCTTGGCGCTGCGCAGCCGGTCGATCGACAGGCGGGTGACGACGGTCACGAGCCAGGCTTCGGCGCTGTCGAAACTGGCCTTGTCGGCTTCATGCCAGCGCAGCCAGGCGTCCTGCACCACCTCTTCGGCCTCGGCCACGGAGCCGAGCATGCGGTAGGCAATGCCCTGGAGGCGGCGGCGGTGGCTGTCGAAGGTGAGGGTCGGGTCGTCCATGCCCGATTAGACGTTTGACGCCGGCGCGCTGTGACAACCCGCGCCCAAAAAAATCGCCCCGGCATGCGGGGCGATTTGTCGGGTCACGGGGTGCGGCTCAGGCGCCCTGGTATTCGGGCTTGGGGCCCAGCGTGGCCGAGACTTCCTTGCGGTAGCGGTTCAGCTCCTGCACGGTCTTGAAGCTGCGGTTCATCAACAGGCTCAGGTTGTGCAGGATGCGCTCGCCGACCTTGGTTTCCCAGCCGGCGTCGAACTTGATCTGCTTGTCCAGCCAGTGCTCGAGCCAGTCGGGGTCGGGCATGCGGCTCTGGATGGTGTCGTTCGGGAACAGCGCCTTGTTCACGTGCAGGTTGGTCGGGTGCAGCGCCTGGGCGGTGCGGCGCGCGCTGGCCATCAGCACGCCGACCTTGGTGAAGGCGGCACGGGCTTCGTCGCCGAACTTTTCCATGGCGCGCTTCATGTAGCGCAGGTAGGCGCCGCCGTGGCGGGCTTCGTCCTGGCTCAGCGTGGTGTAGATGTGCTTGATGACCGGCTCGGTGTGCCACTGGGCGGCGCGGCGGTACCAGTGGTTCAGGCGGATCTCGCCGCAGAAATGCAGCATGAGGGTTTCGAGCGGGGGCGCCGGGTCGAAGTCGAAGCGCACCTCGTGCAGTTCCTGCTCGGTGGGCGCGTGCTGCGGGCTGAAGCGCTTCAGGTACTCCATGAGCACCAGCGAGTGCTTCTGCTCTTCGAAGAACCAGATCGACATGAACGCCGAAAAGTCGCTATCGTGCCGGTTGTCGCGCAGGAACATCTCGGTGGCCGGCAGCGCCGACCACTCGGTGATGGCATTCATCTTGATGGTCTGCGCCTGCTCTTCAGTCAGCAAGGAAGCGTCGAACGACTGCCAGGGGATGTCCTTGTCCATGTCCCAGCGGACGGATTCGAGTTGTCTGAAGAGTTCCGGGTAGAGCATCAAAGTCTTTCAATGGCCGCCGATTTTAGTCGGGCCGTTTGGCGCGCCCGTGACAGACGCGCGATGATGTGCTTGCGCGCGCGCCCGCGCCATAGATGCACACCCCCCTTTTCGATCCAGGAGCCCGTCATGCGAACCCCCGCCCGATTGTCGATGCTGCGACGTTGCGCCACGGCCTTTTCCCTCGTGGCGGGCCTGTCCGCCGCCCTGTCGGCGGGTGCCCAGACGGCCCCCGCCGCCCCTGCCGCACCCGCGGTGGGCGGCGCCGCCGGGTGCCCGGCGATCCTGCAGCACAGCTTCCCGCGGCTGCAGGATGAAAAGCCCCAGAACCTGTGCCAGTACTCCGGAAAAGTGGTCCTGGTGGTCAACACGGCCAGTTTTTGCGGCTTCACCCCGCAGTACAAGGGGCTGGAGGCGCTGGACATGAAGTACCGCGCCCGCGGCCTGGTGGTGCTGGGCTTCCCGTCGAACGATTTCTCCCAGGAATCGGGCTCCAACAAGGAAATCGCCGATTTCTGCGAAAGCACCTTCGGCGTGAAATTCCCGATGTTCGCCAAGTCGTCGGTGCGCGGCACCGACGCCAACCCGCTGTTCAAGCAGCTCGCGCAGGCTTCGGGCACGACGCCGAAGTGGAACTTCTACAAGTACCTGATCGGGCGCGACGGCAAGGTGGTTCAGGCGTGGTCGAGCATGACGGCGCCCGACGAGAACGGCTTCATCCAGGTGATCGAGAAACAGCTCGGCCCCAGCGGCGACTGACCGGCCCTGCAATGTGAACTTTGAGTCACAAACGTTTACCACTCGAACGGGAACCGTGCGGCGGAGCCGCGCTCATACTTGAGCGTGGGCGGCCAAGGCCCACAGGTTTTCATGTTGCGAGGTCTTCCGGGCGCCTGCCGTCCGGTTGAAATCCCGAGGCGATTCTTCTCCTCCTCCCTCCCTCCCTCCTTCGTGTCGGGGCGCCTCGCAGCATTTTTGTCTTCCCGCCGACAGCGGGGCCCGCGATGACGCAGCGCCCCCCTCGGCCTTCCTGTACGCGGTGGCCCGAACGGCCCCAAGAAAAAAGCGCCCCACGGGGCGCTTTGTCGTTTCAGGGCTGGGTGTCGATGAAGCTCGGCCGCAGCATGAGCTTGTCGTACAACTTGGCCAGGTTGGCGTGGTCGCCGCGCCAGTCGATCTCGGGAAAACGCAGCCCCAGCCAGCCCAGCGCGCAGCCGACCGCGATGTCGGACAGGCTCAGGTGGATGCCGCTGCAGAAGGGCTTGTCGCCCAGGCCCTTGGCCATGGCGGCCACGCCGGCCTGCACCTTGGCCCGCTGGCGCTCGATCCAGGCGGCGCTGCGCTCGGCGTCGGCGCGGCCGGTCCAGGTGGCTTCGAGGCGCCAGAGCACGCCGGCGTCCATGACGCCGTCGGCCAGCGCTTCCCAGGTTTTGACCTCGGCGCGCTCGCGGCTTTGCTGCGGAATGAGCTTGCCCACGGGCGACAGGGTGTCGATGTATTCGACGATGACGCGCGAGTCGAACATCGCCTCGCCGCCTTCCATGATCAGGCACGGCACCTTGCCCAGCGGGTTCGAATGGGCGATCGTGGTGTCTGCGGACCAGACGTCTTCGATCACGAACTGGTAGTCGAGCCGCTTTTCGGCCAGCACCACGCGCACCTTGCGCACATACGGGCTGGCGGCGGATCCGATCAGTTTCATGAAGGCTCTCTCCCCATCGCTTGTTAACGTTTGTTCGCAGGCATTTTAGGTGAAGGGAAAAAGACGGCGCCCGAATTCCCCCGCGGCGCGGCCACCCGGCGGCCGCCTAAAATTCGGGCATGAGCTTTTCCACCGTCTCCGCCCTCTCCCCCCTTGACGGCCGCTATGCGGCCAAACTCGCGGCCTTGCGCCCGCTGATGAGCGAACAGGGCTATATGCACCGTCGCGTGCAGGTGGAGGTGGCCTGGTTCATTGCGCTGTCCGACTGCGGCTTTGCCGAGTTCAAGCCCCTCACGGGCGGCGCCCGCAAGTACCTGATGGGGCTGGTGTCGCACTTTTCCGAAGCCGACGCGCTGGCCATCAAGGACATCGAGAAGACCACCAACCACGACGTGAAGGCCGTCGAGTACTGGATCAAGTCGAAGTTCGAAGCCCGGCCGGAGCTGCTGGCCGCCGCCGAGTTCGTGCACTTCGCCTGCACCAGCGAAGACATCAACAACACCAGCCACGCCCTGCAGATCCAGGCCGCGCGCGACACCGTGGTGCTGCCGGCCATCGACGGCCTGATCGCCAAGCTGCGCGAAATGGCGCACCAGTTCGCCGACGTGTCGATGCTCTCGCGCACGCACGGCCAGACCGCCAGCCCCACCACCGTCGGCAAGGAAATCGCCAACGTGGCGGTGCGCCTGACCAAGGCCCGCGCGCAGATCGCCGCCGTGCAGCTGCTGGGCAAGATGAACGGCGCCGTGGGCAACTACAACGCCCACCTGGCCGCCTGGCCCGAGTTCGACTGGGAAGCCTTCAGCCGCAAGGTCGTCGAGACGCCCGCGCCGCTGGGCCTGGGCCTGAGCTTCCAGCCGTACAGCATCCAGATCGAGCCGCACGACTACATGGCCGAGCTGTTCGACGCCGTGGCGCGCGTCAACACGATCCTGGTCGACTTCTCGCGCGACATCTGGGGCTACGTGAGCCTGGGCTACTTCAAGCAGCGCCTGAAGAAGGGCGAGATCGGCTCGTCGACCATGCCGCACAAGGTCAACCCGATCGACTTCGAGAACGCCGAGGGCAACCTGGGCCTGGCCAACGCGGTGCTGCGCCACCTGAGCGAGAAGCTGCCCATCAGCCGCTGGCAGCGCGACCTGACCGACAGCACGGTGCTGCGCAACATCGGCGTGGCCTTCGGCTACGCCACGCTGGCCTACGCGAGCCTGGCCACCGGCCTGGGCAAGCTCGAGATCAACCAGGAAGCGCTGGCCGACGACCTCGAGGCCTCGTGGGAAGTGCTGGCCGAGCCGATCCAGACCGTGATGCGCCGCTTCGGCGTGCAGGGCGCCTACGAGCAGCTCAAGGAAGTCACGCGCGGCAAGACCGTGACGGCCGAGGCGCTGCACGGGCTGATCCGCTCGCTGGCCATTCCCGAGGAAGAGAAGACCCGCCTCCTGGCCATGACGCCCGCCAGCTACACCGGCAAGGCGGCCGAGCTGGCCCGTAGAATTTAGGCTTCCCCCGCGACGATCCGCCGGTCTGTGCCGCCCACGGCCGGTGCGCCTCGTTCGCCATTCGATACCCCCCAGCCAACGTGCCCTGTGCAGGGCACGCCAGCCGACAACCCTGACGGGACGCCCCGACGTCCCCGTTGTTCATGCGGCGCGCCCCACTGAGACGCCTCTGGCTCACGCTCCACCGATGGATCGGCCTCACGCTCGGGCCGCTGCTCGCCCTCACGGCGCTCCTGGGCGCCCTGCTGGTGGTGGCGCTGCCGCTCGACCGCGCAGCGCATCCTGAGTTCTTCGTCGCGCGCAGCAACAGCAGCACGGCCCCGGCGCCGTTGGAGCCCCTGCGCCAACGCCTGCTCGCCGAGTTCGGCCCCGACACCAACCTCACGCTGCGCCCGCCGCGCCAGCCCGGCGACACGCTCTGGGTGCTGGTGCGCGGCCCGTGGGACGGCACGCTCTACCTCGACCCCGCCACCGGCGCCGAACAGGGCCGCCGCGGCACGCACGAAGGCGCCTACAACCTGCTGTTCGAGCTGCACAGCAGCCTGCTGCTGGAAGACACGGGCAAGGGCATCCTCACCATCGCCGCGCTGGCGTACCTGTTCCTGCTGGTCACCGGCGTGGTGCTGTGGTGGCCGGCGCGCTGGCCGCCCTCGCTGCGCATCGTGCTGGACCGCGGCCTGCTGCGCGGGCTGTTCGACCTGCACCGCACGGGCGGCGCCGTGCTCGGACTGCTGATCGCGGTGTCGGTCTTCACCGGCGCCTACATGGCCTGGCGACCGCTGGGCGGCTTCATCTCGACCGCGCTCGGGCAAACACCTGCCAAGGCGCCCGGGGTGCCCAAGGGCACCGCCAACGGCCCCCGCCTGCCGCTCGACGACCTCGTCGCCCGCGCGCAGGCCGTGTTCCCCGGCCAGCCCATCGGCTACGTGCAGGTGCCCGGCCGCACGGACCGGCCGCTGCGCGTGCGCTTTCGGCTCGCCGACGACCCGCACCCGAACGGCATCGGCTCGGTGTGGGTGCATCCGGTCACGGGCGAGCTGCTCGGCGTGCGCCGCTGGCAGGACATGGACACCGGCAATGGCGCGGTGGTCGTGATCTACCCGCTGCACACCGGCGTGCTCGGCGGCGTGGTGCACCAGGCGGTCACCGCGCTGCTGGGCCTGGCGCTGGCCGGCCTCGGCCTGAGCGGCGTGTGGCTCTGGTGGCGCCGGCGCGCCGTGGCTGCGGCTGCGCGCAGCCAGGCGCTGTCGCGCGGCACGGCGCCCTGAACGACGCACGCATCCCATCCCTTCATCCATCACAAATACATCGAGGAGGACTCCCCTTGTTCCCGCACAAAAAGACCGCCATCGCCCTGGCCCTGCTGCCCCTGAGCCTGCACAGCTTCGCGACCGACACCGAGCCGTCGAAGTCGCTCGAGGCCATCACCGTCACCGGCGACTGGCTCGGCACGCCCACCGAGACCAAGGTGCTCGAGCACGCCGGCGCGCGCAGCATCGTGGAGCGCCAGCAGATCCAGGAAAGCGGCTCGGCCAGCGTGCGCGACGTGCTGCGTCAGGTGCCCGGCGTGCAGGTGCAGGAGAGCAACGGCACCGGCGGCAGCGACATCTCGCTCAACGTGGGCGTGCGCGGCCTGACCTCGCGGCTGTCGCCGCGCTCGACCGTATTGCTGGACGGCGTGCCGCTGGCCTACGCGCCCTACGGCCAGCCGCAGCTGTCGCTGGCACCGGTGTCGCTGGGCAGCCTCGAGGCGGTCGACGTGGTGCGCGGCGCGGGCTCGGTGCGCTACGGCCCCCAGAACGTGGGCGGCATCATCAACTTCGTGACGCGCTCGATCCCCAAGCAGTTCGCGGGCGAAGTCGGCGTGGGCGTCGAGAGCGCCAGCCACGGCGGCGGCACCAAGAGCACGCCCAGCCTGTTCATCGGCGGCACCAACGAGAACGGCCTGGGGCTGGCACTGCTTTATTCGGGTACGCACGGGGACGGCTTTCGCCAGAGCAACGACAAGACCCATATCGACGACCTGATGCTCAAGGGCGCCTACCGCCTCTCGAAGACCGACGACATCGCGATCTCGCTGCACCACTTCGAAGGCAAGGGGCGCATGCCCGGCGGCCTGACGACGGCGCAGTTCGCGGCCAACCCGTTCCAGTCGGACCGCCCCTACGACGAGTTCACGGGCCGCCGCACCGACGGCTCGCTCAAGTACACGCACAACGACGGCGTGAACAAGTTCGAGATGCTGACCTACTACACGGACTCGTACCGCAGCAGCTACCTCGAGCAGGAAGGCACGGGCGCCAACGCCAACCGCCGCCGCCTGACCACCGCGCCGCGCAACTACAAGACCTACGCCTTCGAGCCCCGCTACTCGCGCCTGATCGACTCGGGCAGCGTGGTGCAGGAAATCAGCATCGGCGCGCGCTACCTGAAGGAAGAGGCCTCCGAAGTGGCCACGCGCAGCAGCTACTACCGGCCGGCGCCGGGCTTCGACGCCTACGCGCTCGCGCAACCCGCCTACCAGACCAGCAAGGGCGGCACGACCGCGCACGCGTTCTACATCGACGACCGCATCGACTTCGGCAACTGGACGGTCACGCCCGGCGTGCGCTACGAGTCCTTCCGTTCGTACAACGACGTGTTCACCATGGCGAACAACCGCATCACCAACGCGATCTACCCGAAGATCGATTCCAACGAGGTGCTGCCCACGCTGTCGGTGCTCTACCGCATGAGCGAGCGCTGGTCGCTGTTCGCCAATGCCGGCGTGTCGTTCGGGCCGCAGCAGTACGCCCAGCTCGCGCAGTCGACCACCAGCCTGCACCCCGAGAAGGCCAAGACCTACGAGATCGGCACCAAGTACAAGGGCGAATCCTGGAGCGGCGAGCTGACGCTGTTCAACATCAACTTCGACAAAGAGCTGCAGCTGGCGCGCTCCATCACCGGCGACGTCGGCCAGTGGACCGACCTGGGCGCCACGCGCCACCGCGGGCTGGAGTCGGCGCTGCGCTACGACCTGGGCAGCCTGAGCGATGCGCTCAAGGGGCTGTCGGTGTCGGGCACCTACACGTACACGCAGGCCACCTCGAAGGCCGGCGTGTTCGCGGGGCGCGACCTGCCCTTCTACTCTCGCCATGTCGCGACGCTCGGCGCACGCTACGAGCGCGGGCCGTGGACGCTCAACGCCGACCTCTACGCGCAATCGAAGCAGCGTTCGCCGGGCTCGCCGGACGACGGCGTGAAGTACATCACCGTGGAAGACCCGAGCGGGCGGCTGGGCGACATCCCGGGCTACGGCACGGTGAACCTGCGCGCGGCCTACGACTTCGGCCCCTCGCTGAGCCACCTGAAGCTGGCCGTGGGCGTGAAGAACCTGTTCGACCGCCGCTACTACAACCGTTCGGTCGACAACAACGGCGGCAAGTACGTGGGCCAGCCGCGCACGGTGTACCTGCAGGCGTCGCTGGCGTTCTGAGGCCGAAGGGGCGCGCGCATACACTCGCGCACCCATGGCTCTCAAATCCACCATCTTCAAGGCCACCCTCGCGGTGGCCGACATCGACCACGGCTATTACGCCGACCATGCGCTGACCCTGGCGCGCCACCCCAGCGAGACCGACGAGCGGATGATGATCCGGCTGGTCGCGCTCGCGCTCAACGCGCACCAGCTGCAGGACATCTGCAACGGCGACGGCACGCTAGCCTTCGGCGCGGGCCTGTCGAACGTCGAGGAGCCCGACGTGTGGCTGCGCGACTTCACAGGCCAGACCAAGATCTGGATCGAGGTCGGCCAGCCGGAAGACAAGCCCATCATCAAGGCCTGCGGCAAGGCGGACGAGGTGATCGTCTACTGCTTCAACCACGCGGCCGAAATCTGGTGGCGCGGCATCGAGAGCAAGCTCACGCGGCCGCAGAACCTGAAGGTCTACCGCGTGCCGACCGAGGCCTCGCAGGCGCTCGCCAGGCTGGCGCAGCGCAGCATGCAGCTGCAGGCGACGATCCAGGAAAGCACGCTGACGCTGGGCGACGGCGTCAACAGCATCGACGTCGAACTGCTCAAGTGGAAGTGAAGGGTCCGCGCGGCTAGGCCGCCGGCATCATCTCGCCGCACTGCCAGCACTGCTCGAAACCGCCTTCGACCTGCTCGCCGCACACGCACAGCCAGCTGCGTTGCGGGCGGTGCTGCAGTTCGTGCAGCAGGCGCTTCGCGAGCTCGTACTGCGATTCGTCGTCGATCCAGATCTCGGGCAGGCACTGATCGGGCGGCAGCTGCCCCATGACCGCGCCGAGGAATTCGCGCTGCACCGTCGCGGCCACGCCCTCCTCGCGCAAGGCGTGCGCCCACATGGTCGCGATCGCGAGGTTGGGGGCTTGCGCGAGGCGGCGCATGGTCAGGGGGCCCAGTTTTTCTCGTCGTCCGGGTCGAACTCGGTCTCTGCAGCGGTCGGCTCGGCTTCGCGTGCGCGCTCGGCATAGCGGTTGAAGCGCCAGGCCGAGTCTTCCATGGTGATGCGGCGCCAGGTGACGCGCTTCTCGACCGGCGTCATGGCCGGCCAATATTGCACCTCGTCGAAGGTGCGTCCGCAGCCCTTGCATTCGTCGTCGCCCTGGCTGGTCGAGCAGATCGCGATGCAGGGCGTGTCGGGCGTGCTGTGGTACCAGTCGAGCCAGGCGGCCCAGGCCTTGGCGGGAAAGCCGACCTCGTCGACCTCGTCTTCGTGGTGGAAGACCATGAGCGCGTAGACCTCGGCCAGCGCGCGCAACTCGGGCGCCAGCGTGATGCCGTCGGGCGAGGGAGACTTCTCGCGCCAGTGGTTGATGGCGGCCTCGATGTCGGTGATGTGGATGGCGGCCATAGAGAGTGAAAAAACAGCGAGCGGCGATCATAGTCCCGCAATGTCCCGCTCCTTCCTAGGGCCATAGGCGCTCCCAAAAATGGAGCATCAAGTGCCCGCTGCATGCGCCCCTCCGGACATTTGCCCTCGAATGTAAAGAAAACTTTTGGTTGCCTCGGCGCGGTCTTCAGTGCTCTAATCCCGCCCACGAAGGGGAGTAGCTCCCGATCGCTGTCCCCGGGCAGCGTGAATCGTCAGGTCGTCAATACGAAGCACAACACTTCCGGCCTGTCGGGCGACACACGCGCGGACCCAGGTCGGCGCGCTTGCTGTTGTCGAGCGAGACCTTCGATTTGAACCTGCGCAGGTTTGGTCGAAGCGTTCGCAAGTCCCCGGTGTCACCCGGCCTTCGCTCCCCCGCTTTCGACCGCACCCGCGCAGGGTGAATCGAAACGCATCGGCATGCCGCTGCCCGTCGTGGTCCCCATCAGGGAGCTGCGGGCGTGGCGCCAAGACAAAGAGGAATCTATGGAACAGTTCATGGCCCCGGAATTCTGGGTCGCGGTCGGTCAGATCATCATGATCGACATTCTTTTGGGCGGCGACAACGCCGTCGTCATCGCGCTGGCCTGCCGCAAGCTGCCGCCCGCGCAACGCACCCAGGGCATCCTGTGGGGTACCGCCGGCGCCATCGTGCTGCGTGTGATCCTGATCTTCTTCGCGCTCACGCTGCTCGCGATTCCGTTCCTGAAGCTGGTGGGCGCGATCCTGCTGCTGTGGATCGGCGTGAAACTGCTGGCCCCCGACCATGACGACGCGCACGGCAACATCGCCGGCAGCGACCGCCTCTGGGGCGCCGTGAAGACCGTGATCGTGGCCGACCTGGTCATGAGCGTGGACAACGTGATCGCCATCGCCGGTGCCGCACAAGGCGCGGGCGACGGGCACCAGATGCCGCTGGTGATCTTCGGCCTGCTCGTGAGCATCCCGATCATCGTCTGGGGCAGCCAGCTGGTCATCAAGCTGATGGACCGCTTCCCCATGATCATCACGCTGGGCGGCATGCTGCTGGGCTGGATCGCCGGCACGATGGCCGTGTCTGACCCGGCGCTGGCGAACCCCGCCAACTGGACCTGGGTGCCGAAGGTGCCGCAGACCGACACCATCAAGTACGCCGCCGGCATCATCGGTGCGCTGCTGGTGCTGGCGATCGGCAAGTGGGTCGCTTCGCGCAAGCCGGCTCCCGCCACCCCGGCCCACTGAGCGTTCGTTGAACGATAAACGCCCCGCACTGAAACTTCTTGCATCAATCCGGTCTCTGTCACTCTAACTATCAAAGGAGAGCACTCATGGAAAAGATCATTCTTTACGTCGACGACGCCGTCTATGCCAGCGAGCAGTTCGCCGAACTGGCGCCGGATGCCGACAACGTCGTGGCGCGCCATTGGGTGCTCGTGGCCTGCGCGCCGCGCATGACACACCGGATCAGCAAGTGGGTGAGCCACAGCGCGCGCGAGAACTGGCGCGCCAAGTGGTTCAGCAAGGTGCAGGCGCAGATGCTGCCGCTGCTCGAACGCAACGGCGGCCAGGTGACGGCGGTGCTGGCCAAGGGCCCGCTGACCGACCTGACGCAGCAACTCAAGCGCGAGCACGCGGCCACCCACGTGGTCGATGCGCGCCGCCCGAAGATCGGCGTCGACCTGGAACCGGTCACGCCCGACCAGACCCCGGCCAAGCAATCGGGCTGGGCCTTTCCCGGCGCCGTGATGGGCATGGGCGCGTTGCTGGTACTGGCCAACGAGCTGGCCGAGTAAGCCTGATCGGGGCCGCACGCACTCCCGAACCGACACAAGCCCCGCTGCGGCAACGCAGCGGGGCTTGTTCTTTTGCGCGGGCCCGTGGGGTATCCTGCGGCGCATGCGCATCCTCCTCAAATGGCTGCTCAGCGCCGTCGCGCTGCTCGCGGTCGCCTACCTCTACAGCGGCGTCCAGGTCCAGAGTTTCGGTTCGGCGCTGCTCGCGGCGGCCGTGATCGGCCTGCTCAACATGGTCGTGCGGCCCGTGCTGGTGATCCTGACGCTGCCGGTCACCATCGTCACGCTCGGGCTGTTCCTGTTCGTGATCAACGCCCTGCTGTTCTGGGCCGCATCGGGCCTGCTCGGCGGCTTCCATGTGAACGGCTTCCTCGCCGCGCTGCTGGGCTCGCTGATCTTCTCGCTGCTCGGGCTGCTCATCGAGAGCGCGCTGGGCGGGCTGCTGTCCTCCCGGCGCTGAGCGCCGCCCCTCGTCGCTTCACTACTTCAGCGGCGGCTCCTCGGCCTGCTGCTTGACCAGCACGTCGACGGCGCGCGCGCGCGTGTCGATGATCGATGCCTCGTAGTGGTCGATGGGCGCGCCCGACTTGCGGACCAGCTCCTGCGCCGCCTTGAAGCGGTCGCGCGCCGCCGGGTAGTCGAGGATCGCCACGTTGGCCTCGGCATCAGCGCGGATCGCGCGCAGCGTGTCGTTCTGCGCGCCGTACAGATTGGCCAGCGTGCGCCAGGCCGTGGCGTCCCGCGGATGAACGGCCACCCAGTCGCGCAGCACGGGCACCATCGGCGCAGGCTGGCGCTGGGCGATCGCCGCTTCGGCCGCGAGGATCATCTCAGGCCGCTCCTTCGACTTGGCGTCGAGCAGTGCCGCCGCGCGAGAGGCGCCACCGGCCGCGAGTTCGATCTCGGCCTGCAGCCAGCGCGCCTGCTTGCTTGCGGCCGCATCGTCGGCCGTGCGGGCCACGAGCCGCTCGGCCAATGCGCGCGCCGCCTTGAAATCGCGCAGCTCCTTGGCCGCCATCGCCGCCGCGTAGAGCGTGCCCGCCTGCTGGGCCGGTGAACTGCCCGCGAACTCGCCGCTCGACGCGGCATTGACCCACAGCCGCAGCACGTCGACACCCGGGCGCGTCAGCACGCGGGCGCGCGAGGCGACCATCGCGTGGTCCATGACCAGCGGCACCACCGGCGGCGCGGCGTCGGCGCGGAACTGGAACCGCCCTTGCATGTCCGAGATGCGCTCGGTCGTCAGCGGATGGCTGCGCAGGTAGGGGTACGAGCCGTTGTCGTTCAGGCGCGAGGCGTACTGCAGCTTCTCGAACATCGCCGCGGCGCCCTGCGGCGCAAAGCCGGCCTGCGTCATCACGCCGAATCCGATGCGGTCGGCTTCGCGCTCCATGTCGCGCGAGAAGCTCAGCTGGTTCTGCATGAACAGCGCCTGGCTGCCCATGATCACCGCCTGGCCGGCGTCGGAATTGCGGCTCTTGCTGGCGGCGATCATCCCGAGGATCAGGCCGGCGATCATCAGGGGCATCTGCTTGCCCTGCTTGTTCATGATGCGCGAGATGTGGCGCTGCGTGACGTGCGACAGCTCGTGCCCGAGCACCGTCGCCAACTCGTCGCGGCTGCCGACCGCGGCCAGCAGCCCCAGGTTCAGCCCGAGGTAGCCGCCCGGCAGCGCGAAGGCGTTGATGTTGCGATCGCGTCCCAGCAGGATGGTCCAGGCGAAGCGCTCGTCGAGTTCGGGCGTGAGCTCGCCGCGCGAGCGTGCAGCGGCCAGCAGGCGCTGCCAGATGTCCTGCACGTAGGCGGCGATCACCGGGTCGTCGATGTAGTCGGTGTCGCGGTACAGCTCGCGCACGATCTGGTCGCCCAGCCGGCGCTCGGCACTCGCCGTCATCTCGCCGCCGTCACCGAGGCCCGGCAGGATCTGCTGCACCTGCGCCAGCGCGGGGGCCGGCAACAGCACCTGGGAAGCTATCAAAAAGGTAGCGCACACCGCATGCCGGAGGGGCGTCGGGCGGGTTTTCTTGTGGGAAGAGGGAGTCAAGCGCGGCATTCCTCGTCTGTGGCTCGGGCTCGTATGATGCATCTTCAAAACGAACGTTCACCGATGAGCACCCTCACCCATTTTGACGCCCAGGGCCAGGCCCACATGGTCGACGTGGCGGCCAAGCCCGCCACCCACCGCGTGGCCGTGGCCACCGGCCGCATCGAGATGCAGCCCGCGACGCTGGCGCTGATCGAATCGGGCACCGCCAAGAAGGGCGACGTGCTGGGCATCGCGCGCATCGCCGGCATCCAGGCGGCCAAGAAGACCAGCGACCTGATCCCGCTGTGCCACCCGCTGGCGCTGACCCGCGTGGCCGTGGCCTTCGCGCTCGCCGAGGGCGGCCAAGCGCCGCAGGTGGACTGCACCGCGACCGTCGAGACCGTCGGCCCGACCGGCGTGGAAATGGAAGCCCTGACCGCCGTGCAGGTCGCGCTGCTCACCATCTACGACATGTGCAAGGCCGTGGACCGCGGGATGCGGATCACCGACGTGCATGTGCTGGAGAAGCACGGCGGGAAGTCGGGCAGCTACGTCGCGACGGCTGGCTGAACCAAGACGGCTACAGCTCGGGTGCGTCGTCCGGGCGGTTGTCCAGCCAGCGGGCGAACGCGGCCGGGAACGCTACACGGAAACGCTCGGCCAGCGCGTGCGCTTCGGCATCGCGCCCCAGCAGCTCGGCGCTTTCGATCAGCTTCACGATGACGCGCGGCTCGGGCGAAAAGTGCAGCACGCGCCCGGCCAGTTCGTGCACGTGCGCGGCATTCGCCGGCGTGACGGCTGTCAGCGTCACCTCGGCGAAATCCACCTGGCGTGAGAACAGCCACGAGCCCTGGAGCTTGGCGAGCGTGTCGTCGCGGTAGGCCGGCATGCGGGCCTCGCGCGGCAGGTAGATCTGGCTGATGCGGGTGTAGTCCCAGGCGGCGTAGCCGATGACGGCGATCCAGGCTGCGGCTGCAGCGAATGCGGCGAGCTTTCTGCTGTTCGCGTTCGGGCGCTTGGGCGATGCCGGCCACAGGATGCCGAGGCACAGTCCGAACACCAGCTGGAACGGGCCGTACCAGAGCGGGTATTCGAGCAGGCTGTGCACGAGGATGACGCCGAGCAGGCCCCACGCCATCAGCCGCAGGGGATCGCGCTCGCGCCACGGCTTTGCCGCACCCACCATCCACAAAAAGCCGCCGCAGATGAGCAGCGCCGCCGGAATGCCCAGCTCGACCGCGAGGTGCAGCGGGAGGTTGTGGGCGTTGTCGAGGATGACGGGGAAACGCGGGCCGTTGTACAGCGTGGCGAAGTGGGCGAAGCTGAGTTCGCCCCAGCCCCAGCCGGTGAGGGGGCGCTGGGCGATCAGGGTCAGGACGTTCTGCCAGAGGACGACGCGGCTGTCGGTGGTGACGACGGCGGGTTGCAGGCGGTGGAGCATGCCGGCGCCGGAGGCAACCGCGTGACCGGCGTCACCGCCGCTGGCCAGGTACGGCAACAGCCAATGAAATGCGGCATACAAGGGGATCGCGCCGAGCAGGACCCACGGCGCAGGAAGACCGAAACGCTCGCTCTGCGAGCCTCCTTGCGACTTGCGGCGCTCCCGCCATGCCATGACGGCGGCGATGCCGGCGATCAACAGCAATTCCAGCAAGCCCGTGCGGGACACTGACGCCGCCACGGCTGCAACCAGCAGAACGGCGGCGACACCCAACGCCCAGTCGGCGCGTCGAGATCGCCGCGACGCATACAGCCATAACGCCGCAACCAAGGCCAGGTTGATCAGCGTCGCGAACTGGTTGCGCTGGCGAAGATTCCCCCAGGCACGTCCTTCGGAGGGAGAGGTGGTCAGGTAGCCAAGAAACTCCGCCCAGCCATAGTACTGGAGCAGGCCAAGGACCGCGGTCAGCAAGCCTGCGACGAGCAGGCCCACCGCCACTGAACGGGCATGCGGCCCTTGACCGCTGACCGCCCCCGCGCCAATGGAGGCTGCAGCGCCTATTCCCACGAACACGCCCAATGTGGGCCACAGGATTGCGGGGACTCGGCCCGCGTCTGACAGCACGACGAAGAACGCACTTGCGGCCACCCAGACCCACATCTTTCGTTGCAGAGGGGCTGTTGGCATCAGCACCAGCAGTCCTGCAAGGCATGCCCCTGTGACGAACGACTGCCAAGTATTGACTGAGGGTCCCGCGACCAGCGGGCTCAAGAAAGGGAATGCCACCAGCCCCGCAAGCACCACGAGACTTGCGCGGTCGGCCACAGGTGCGGGGGCGCAGGCAATGTCAACGGTCATCCGTTGACATTGTGCCCTTGGCCCGAATTTCCGAACGGCGGCCCGGTCGGGCCAGAGAGCAACGCCCGACAACCCTGCCGGCGACAGCTCGCCGTACCGGCAGGATCTCAGAACGGTGGCGAAACCACCGGCCTCCAGGCGCGGCGCCAGACCTTGGGCGCCGAGCAGCCGTCACCGGCCTTCTGCGTGCCGCCCACCCCGGTCAGATAGCCAGTCTCGTTGGTGCAATCGACATCGGGCCTCAGGTCCGGCCGGCCTTCGTTCGGCTGGCCGATCATGTTGCGCGAACTCACGTTGCCACGTGTGAAGCCACCAGCAGGAATGGAGACGATCGAATAGAAATCGAAGCTGCCGTTGGAATCGACGTCGAAGGAATACTTGTTCTTGCCCGTCAGCGCGTCGAGCACGTAAATGATGTTGGGCAGGCTGCCAGTGGCCGTGCAGGACTCGAGGCCCAGGTTCCGGTCTTCCGGCAGGAATGACGTGATCATCACGCTGCTGCCCAGGTTGGCCAGGTCGCCCACAACGCGTTCACCATTGGCCATGGCCCCGGTGTAGTTGATCACCCCCAGATTCAGCAACCACCCCTTTTTGGTTTTCCAGTCCACGGGGTTGGCGCTGACTTGGTAGAAATTCTTGCCATTCTCGATGCCGGTTCCCAGTTTCGCCGATCCCATGTCGATGGTTTGCGCCACCAGATCCGTGAGCACGACCTTGTTGAAGCCCGTCTTGTCGTTGCCCCCGATCGGCGTCTGGTCCCAGATGCCGTAGATGGCCTGCTTTGTTGCAGGCGTCGTCAGGTCGTCCTCGTCCAACAGGATGCCGGTGCCCACCACCACGATGGCGCCGCACTGCGACGTGGTGCTGTACGTGCAGGCGCTCGCGTCGCCGGGGTGGACCTGCCATGTCGGCGCCGCATAGATGGGCTGCGTCTTGCCACCCGGCGTGGTGAACAGCGGCCGGTCATAGGACACCACGAACTTCGAACTACGCAGGTCGAAACGCCACAGATTGCCGTTGGCGTCACCGGCATAGGCAGCAACGATCTTGCGGGTGGTGTCCCGCACGGCGACTACACCGCCCAGGCCGCGGTTGCCGCCGGTGACGGCGTTGCCAAACGCGGCTGGCAGCGGGATGAATTTCTTGAGTTTTCCGGTGATCGCCTCCACCACATACAGGCCGACCTGCTTGCCCGTCGCCGGGTAGTGGCCGCTGCCCGTCAGCACAACCCAAGTGCCGTCGTCCAGCTGACCTGCGGTGGGGTTGTTGGTCACATTGGTCAGGTTGTCGTATCCCTCGGTCTTGTTGTTCAATTCCCAGAGAAAGTGATCCTTGGTCGGGGTCCGGTTCCCCGAGTTCATGGGTGACTCCAAGCCATACATGAAACTGCCCGCGCGCCCACCCGTGCCGAACACCAGTTGGCGCCATGCGGCGGCTCCGCCCGCAGGGGTCAGGTTGTTCGTGTCGTACACGTCGTGCTCCACCAATGGCCCGTCAAGCGTGTAGCGGAAGCGGAAATTCGAGTTGGCCAGATCGATCTGTGAGGCCATGGCCCCCTTGGGCATGAATTCGGCCAGTTCCGTACCGGCCGGAATGCCCGACAGCGTGGTGTCGTTCTTGGCGGCGTTCAGCACATGGACCTTGCCGTTGTTGGTGGCCGCAAAGATGGTCGGAGGCAGCGATGTCTTGTTGCCCTTATAGGCGGCATAGGTGTCCTTGCCATCGACCGATCCATAGATGTTGTAACCCATGTCGATACGTCCACCCACGAACACCGGCGGCGAATTGACCGAGGCGCCGATCGGCTGCTTGCGTGAGCGATAGACGGTGTTGTTGATGTCCTTCTGCGGGTCCTCACCCAACAGGTAGCGGATGAAGCTGCTGTCGGTTTTTTGCAGGTTGTCCGCATTCAACAGCGCCTTGAAGTCGAGCGGCAAATTATTCAGTGTCGTGTTGTAGTTCAACTCCACACGCTTGGTGGCGAGTTTGCTGGGCGCATTGGCGTCGTAGTCCGACAGGGAAAAAATCTTCCGGCTCGTCAGGGCCGGCATCTTGGCATTGGCGGACCATGCGGGAACTGCCTTGCCGGACGAATCCACCGAAAGATAGCCACCGCTGGCATTCAGCTGGAAAGCCTTGATGTCGCCGCTGTTGTCGGCCGTTTGATATTCCGTCGTGTACTTGTATTGGTTTTCCAGTGTCTGGAATTCGCTGCTGTTGCCTGACACGGCCACACCGGCATCGTTGCCCGAACCCACCATGCTGCTGAGCGCATTGTCGAGCGCTTGGCGAACATCTTCGCCCGAATAGACGCTGTACGCGCGACCACCACCAGTGAAGCCGGCGCGGATGAAGTCATCGACGCGCCGGGCATCGGCCGCACTGCCAGAGGTCGAATTCAAATCGCCAGATGCCCACTTGGGACGCGTTGTTGAATTACCGGCAAGCCAATCGTTGTTGTATGCATTGATTTGTGCCCAGGTCAAACCGTTGGCCGTTCCAGACTCCCCCGACGGCGTCAACCCCCAGCCAATCGTGAAGGTTGTCATGTTCTGCCAGAAAGTGGGGTTGTGCTGGCCTTCAATGGGAGGGACGTTATTAGGCAGTGTGTCGGAGAAGTCCGTGCGCCAGAAGTAACGGGCCGTCAGGTCGGCGAAACCGTAGCTGCTGGCCTCTCCATCGCTGTAAGGGATGTAGAGATTGCGGGCTGCGAGCCTGGTTGCCAGATTGGTATTGGTATTGCTGGACCCCGTGGCTCCGCTCGGGTTGAATTGAAGCGCGGCGGGGTTGCCAGACGGATTTCCGCTGTAATTCGTGCCTTGCGTGCTGGCATATTTGATATCGGCGTTTTTTGTGGTTGCAGAGTTCCACGCGCCATCGGACAACACGATCGAATAAGCGCGCCGGCAGCTCAGATCGTTGGTTGCGCTGGTTTCGCCCGTGCTTGTCGGATCATTTTTCCAGGGATTTCCGTAAGTCGATTTGACGTCACCATTGTAATAGCTGGCTGCGAGGGACAACGTATTATGGCTTGGCGTTCCTTGAGCCGGAATGATTCCATAGATCCAGTTGTAGAACTGTGTTTTCCACTTCTTATTGGCATCATCTTTGTCGTCGCTGAAATACCGAACACCTCGTACGATGCTGGTTGCCGTTCCGCTTTTTTCGGTTGCCGTGTTAGTGTAGTTGTATTGAACATATCCCACACGAAACTTGTTGTCATAGTTTTGCATCGCCTGACCCACGGCCGTACTGACCGCGAGGGTGCGAGTGCGATACCAGCGATACCAATTGAGAATGTTTTGAAGTTCTTTTGCCTTGGTGCACTCGGTCGCATTTGCTCCGCAATCTGTGCGCTTGTGCCCGGTGGGCAAAGTCACGCTGCCTGATGTCGGAGTGATATCTGTCGTGGTATTGGAGGAGCAGCTGGTGTTCGTGCATCGAACATAGGAAAATTTCGCATCACTGTCTATGCTGCCCGCCGTCGTGTACGTGACATAGGACGGGACGTAATTATCGTCATTGATCGTGTAATCGATGCCCGGCGCCGAATACGTGAATTTTCTGGATGATTGGTTGTCTATAAAAACAAGTGGATTGACTTCCGCGACACCACTTGAATTGACTCGAGGCGAATAAGTAATCGAAGGGTTGTAGTACTGCGTATTGACGCTGCTCGATCGCATGCGATACCACGCGTAATCACACGAACTGCCTTTGCATCTTTCAGGCATTGAATACCCTTCCTGGTATTCGTACGCCATCGATCCTGAATTGTCCAGTACGAACATCAGGTTGGGCTTGGCGCCCGGCACTGCACTGAACAATGGCGCTTGGCTGGGCGAGCCGGCAGCAAACGCGCCGACCACAGGAAAAGCTGCAACAACGAGCGCAGCGATCAAACGGTGCGCGATCCGTCGAAAAGCTCGCCACGCGCAGGTTGTCTGCGTGGTCGGTGCAAGGGTCTGGAATGCAGTGTTCATCGCGTATTTCCCCAGGCGATCTGGTACTTCTTCAAGGGTGCCGTGAGGCCGGTGACGTGGTGTGACGCTCGTGGCGCGCAACCGACCGGATCTCTGGCGCTGCTATTTGTTAAGCGGATCGTGGCGTTCGCTATTTCCAGCAGTCCGCAACGTCCAGGCCTGTGGCTGCGTTCACTACACCTTTCACCCCCTGGCTGTTCAAGGTCAGCGTGCCGCACTTGTCTGCACTCATGCTTCCCGTGCGGGTGGCCTTGAGGGTGTAGCTGTGCGTGGTGTCGGGCGCGAACACGGCAATGGTGTAGTTGGCGGTGCCCGTCTTGGGCGAATTGCGCAGGTGCTCGGGAAGCATGCTGACGTTGCCATTCTTCTGTTCAACCTCAGCGGTGCTGCTCCCCCCCGTGCTGGCGGTGTAGCGGTCATTGGCCGAGTAATAGCGCTGCATGAACTGCGCGGCTTCCATCAGGATGCCTTGGGCTTCGGCACGCTTGGAACGACGCACATGCTCCTGGTAGCTCGGCATCGCGACGGCCGCAAGGATGGCAACGATCGCGACGACGATCATGACTTCGATCAAGGTGAAGCCGCGACGGGACCGACGGGAATCGAAAGGTAGGTGTGTCATAGCGGATAGAGACGAGTGCATGGATCAACTGCTGCGCGACAGCACGGACTGCATCCATGATTCGGAGCCCCGGGTGGATTTCCCGGTCGAGCTGTCGAACTTGGCGTTGTTGGCGAAGCCCCGGGCGGTGATCAGATAGCCCGTGAGCTTGGGCGTGGAGGTGCTTTCGATCTTCTGGATGAGGCAACGCGGCGCGATGTCCAGCTGTGCGGAGTCGACGTCGGTGCCGGAGGGCTTCTTGTTGTAGTAGTCCGACGGAAGGCTGATCACGTTATTGCCGGTCCAGCTGGCGCTCTTGCGCCACTCGGCGGCGAGGTCGAACTCCGAACCGATCGTGGTGGTGATGATCTTGCCGCGCAGGCCCGTGGTGGAGTACTCGGTGTAGTCCTTTCCGTCGCCATCGAAAATGGCCACCTGCTCGCAGAAACGCAGCGCGGTTTCCGCGGCCTCCCGAGCCACTTCGGTGGAGCGGATGCCGTTGATGCTGCGCTCGCTCTGGGTCGCATTGCGGATGGCGAATGTGCCCAGCAGCGACATGATCACGATCAGGATCAGGGTGATGACCAGCACCGCGCCACGCTCTCGCCGGACAACAGGGGTACGTCCCAACAGTATGTGCGGGCAGCGATGAATAGAAGGCGTGGTGCTCATTGGATGATCAGGCGGTTTCTCAGCAGCACCGTAGTGATGTAGGCCCTGCGCAGATAGCCGTCGTTGTTCGTGACGTCGACGTTGCTGCAGTTCTTGTAAGACGTCCCGCCGGCGGGCACGTCCTTCACAGACCGATCGCTGCGCATGAGCAGGCACACGCGCACGCTCAGCACGCGGCTCCAGCGGTCTTCGGTGAGATCGGGGAGGACACCGCTGCTGGCCAATGCGTCAACCCCCGATGCATCCAGGTACTTGACGATCTGGTGCCGCATGGGGTCGTAGGTAGAGGCCAGTTCGGCGCTGGGGCGGTTGGCCACACCGTAGAGGATCTGCATGTCTTCGACATTGGCCAGCAGCGGTTGCGCGGCGCCGATGGTGTTGGCCGTGGCCCCGCTTTTCTCCGATCCGCGGCAGGACAGCATGGGCTGCGTACTCGCGTCAGTCACCGAGTAGCGGTTGTCTGCCAGGGTGTAATTTGGCGCTGCAGACGCAGGCGTCGGAGGTGGGGCCACCTGCGAGGGGGTCGCCGCGAAGATGCCGGTGCCCACGCAATTTGTCGCCAACGGCGTGCTGTCGGTCGAGGGCGTCGTGTTGTCCGTGGTGGCCTCGTACCGGATGGCGATGGCGTCGCTGCCGCCGCCCGGTTTGCACGCCAGGCTGCCAAAGGCGCCCGCAGCGGTGGCATCGGTAAAGCCACCGTCGCACCCACGCACAGCCGGGCCCGCATAGTTGCCCATTACAGTGGCACCGCTGCCTGGAATGATCTGCCGCGAGTAACCAGCTTGCTTGAGTTGCTGCTGGATCAGGTTGAGAGCGAGGATGCCGTCCTCATTCATCTGCGTTTCGACCTGGGACATCTGGCTGCCCCGACTGGATGCGACATAGATCGAGAGGCTGGACGCCAGGATCACCAGCCCGAGCGTCAGCGCGATCAGCAATTCGAGCAGGGTGAAGCCGGCGATGTGCTGCCGGCGCGCACGGGGCGAGAAGGTTGCGGTGTTTCTCATAGCGTGACCCGGAAATACATGCAGGTCAGCGAAGCCTCGGTCGTCTCGGAAATGTTGGCGCCCTTGGGACACGGCTGCGACTGACGAAAGCCATCGCCCTCCTGGATCGAGGTCCAGATCAACCAGATGTTCAGCACGCGGGTGGCTGGCAGGCCGTTCACGCCCGCCGGTGCGTCCGTCAGGTCTGCGGTGACGTAGGCGGTGCCGCCCGGCAACCGATTGGCGACGTTGGTGAGCCACTGGGACTTGTCGTAGTTCGCAATGGCCGCGCCGCAGGTATTGATGGGATTCGTGGGATTGGAGGTATCGACCTGGCAACTGGCCGGTGCCTCCGTGGGGTCGGTCGTCGCGGCCGAACGCGTGCTGGCGGTGTACGCCGTGGTGTTGGCGTAGTTCGCAAAGCCGGAGAGATTGGCTCGGGCGCGCTCCGTGTAGTCGGTCACCAGGCTCAAGCCGGTGGCCCGCATGCGGGAGAACTGGTTGTACTTGATGGCCGAGGACGTGAGCCCCGCCATGCCGAACAGGGCAACGGCCAGGATGACGATGGCCACCAGCACCTCGATGAGGGTGGCGCCTCGTTGTCTGTTGTGGGTTTTCATGTCCGTGAAGAGAGGGCGGGGCTGTCCAGGTACGGCCGAGCTGTCGGGCGACCTCATCCCTCGTTGCTATCGCAGTCGGTCGCGTTCGCTACGTAGCGGACACGACCAGGCTTGGTGATGCAGAGGGCCTTGCGCGCCCACGGCGTGGCGCTGGCACTGCTGAAACCGGTGGCGTCGATGTCGATGCCGTTGGCAGCGCCGTTCAGCAGACCGTTGGGCATGAAGACAAAGCGCCCTGCGGTCTTGAGCTTGATGGACGCGATGCCGGAGGGCTCCACCTGACGAAGCAACAGCTCATCGCCGTTCGTCGAAGAAAAGTCGTTGTTGGCGTCGCGATCGTTGTTGACGAACACGATCCAGCCGCTGGCGTAGCCTTTGGCGCCCGCGGCGGTCTCACAGGCGGTGGCGGTGCTGGACGCCACCCGGCACACAACAACCGGGCGTCCACGCGCAATCGCCTCGGTGCGCGCAATGCGCAGCGAGCCGGTCAGGGCGTTGACGGTATTGGAAGCACGCCACTGGTTGACGAAGCGCGACATCGAAGGGGCGGCAATGCCGAGCAGGATCGCCAAAATGGAGAGCGTGACCAACAGTTCGATGGCTGTCAGACCGCGTTGGCGACGCGAGGGCTGAAGACCAAGGCATGCCGCGCACAAAAGCCCACGCGACTCGTGCTCAATAGCTTGATTGGCCGGCCGGAGAGTTTTTTGCACTTGTTTAAGAATGTGTCTTTATGTGACTTTCAATGCTATGCGATGCATTCGATCAGCAAATGCCGCACATCGCGCAACAGCAACCGCTTGGCGGCATCCAGCAAATTTGAACAACGCGGATCAAGATGCCGGTTGTCTCGCTGGTCTTGGCCTGCCTGCAAAACCAGCAAGGATGGCCTTACCCCCGCCATCCATAGACGCCCCGGCGCAGTTCTCAAACCGCGTAAAGCGCCGCGCTCAAAGACAGCACCGCGCAGACGCAAAAAAGCCGCCCGAAGGCGGCTCTTTGGAATGCCTCAGGGCTTAGCGGCACGAACCCGGAGCGTACTTTGCGGCATTGCCGGTCGAGGTGCACTTCCACTCAAACACTTGAGTGCCCTGGCCGCCGCCGGCGGCATTCAGAGCATATGCCGTAGCAGTGCCAGAAACTTGATAGCTGGGCGTCAGGACGATGGTGTCGGTTCCGGCGAACGTTGCACCCAGGTTGGACGCGTGCGGGACCACGGTGATAGCACCGGTGCCGCCATTCGTAGAGATGGACTGGACCATCTTGGTGGGGGTCGTCGCATCGCAGCCGAAGGCGTTGGCGTTAGCAGCGTTGGAGAGCGTTGCAGCTGCATCCATGCTCTGGATTGTTTCGCTAATCGTCGTGCGGCATTGCGATGCGGCCAGAACCACTTCAGACATGCGAGCCTTGATCGTGTAGTCCTTGTAAGCCGGCAGAGCCACGGCGGCCAAGATGCCGATGATCGCCACAACGATCATCAATTCGATGAGGGTAAAGCCGGCTTGTGCGCGGCGAGCGAGAGTGCGACGGTTCATTCGATTAACTCCAGGTTGGTTTGTAGAGCCCGGGAACCAGCCCGGAGCGAGGAACCTTCCGCAGCATCCGTGCCACCCGGCTTCCCCACCCGACAGCCCTTGATCAGGCCGCCTTTGGTCACAAGATGGTTACATGATGTGACACAACTCGCACTCGGATGCCAATTGTGTCGACAAATTTGTCATGCCCGCCCGGCCCTTGTCAGAAGGTCAGCACCCCATCCGCCTTGAGCCAGCGGATGTCCCGCTGCGCCAACCCAGCCACCTCCCGCCCCGCCAGCATCTCGATCTGGCTCATGATTTCTTCGGTCTCTGCGGGCTTGGTGTGGGTGATGTAGATCGGGTATTGCTTGCCCGGATCGATGTGCGCCAGCTCGTGCGCCAGCGCCACCGGCGACAGATGCAGGCTGCGTTCGGCCAAAGCCTCTTCCCGGGAGCTGAAGGCCGTTTCGATGACCAGCATCGCCACGTCGATGGCGTTGACGCGCTCCCAGAACGGCGGGTTGCGTTCGGTGTCGCCGCTGAAAACCCAGTGGGCGCCGCCTTCGGCGCGGCGGATGGCGAAGCCGCAGGCCGGCACGGTGTGGACGGCCGGCAGCACCTCGATCAGCTTGGGGGCGTCGCTGCCCAGTTCGAGGCGCTGCCCGACCGTGATCTCGTGAAAGCTCACGAAGGGTGATTCGGGGCTGGGAATGCGCTCGAAATTCGGCCAGATGACGTTGTTGAACACATGGGCCCGCAGCGCATCGATGGTGGCCGCCAAGGCGTGCACGCGCAGGGGCTGGGCGCGGCGGCTGCCGACGGCGTCGAGCATCAGGGGCAGGGCGGCGATGTGGTCGAGGTGCGAGTGGGTGAGCACCACGTCGTCGATGGCGGCCATCTCGTCGAGGGTGAGGTCGCCGACGCCCGTGCCGGCGTCCACGAGCAGGTCCGCATCGACCAGGAACGAGGTGGTGCGGCAGTCCTTGGCGATGGCGCCCGAGCAACCCAGCACGCGAACCTGCATTGTGGAAGACCCCTTGTATGCGTCTGTCGTCATTTGGTGTCGAACCGGGTGGCGCCGTCCCAGTCCGGGTCCTGCGGGCGAAGCGCCATCGAGGCTAAACGCTGGGCGTAGAGCTGGTAAAGGACTTTTTTCGCATCCGCGGCGAGCAGGGGAGCCAGCAAGTTCCGGCCCAGCGCCCAATCCTGGCGGCGGTAGGCGGCGAGCACCTGGCTCCAGCGGTCGAGTTGCTGCCGTGTGTCCTGCGCCTCGGCCGCAGCTTCCGGCGCGAGCGGGGTGTAGATGGCGACGGCCTGGGCCTTGCCCTTGACGCGCACGCTGTCGAGTTCCTGCCAGACGAAGCCGGGCGCCGCCTCGCGGGTGGCGCCGCTGGCCACGATCTCGACCCCGTAGTGTCCGCTCAGGCCCTCCAGCCGGGACGCGAGATTGACCGCGTCGCCGACCACGGTATAGCTGCGGCGCGCGGTCGAGCCCATGTCGCCGACGCTCATGAGGCCGCTGTTCAGGCCGATGCCGGCGCTGATTTCGGGGCGGCCGTTGGCGCGGTGCTGGCGGTTGATGTCGTGCACGGCGGCGGCCATGTCGATCGCCGCCTGCACGGCGAGCGCGGCGTGGCCGGGCGTGTCGATGGGCGCGCCCCAGAAGGCCATGACGCAGTCGCCCATGTATTTGTCGACGGTGCCGCGGTGCGCGCTGATCACCTCGGTGAGCCGGCTGAAGACGGTGTTCAGGAAGGCCTGCAGCTCGGCCGGCGCCATCTGCTCGGACAGCCGGGTGAAGTCGCGCATGTCGCAGAACATCACGGTCATTTCCTTGCTCTCGGCGCGCATGCTGTAGCGGCCGGGGCGCACGAGCATTTCGTCGACCAGCTGCGGCGGCACGTAGGTGCCGAAGAGCCGCACCAGCCCGCGCCGCGCGCGCGATTCGACGAAGTAGCCCCAGCTCATGTTGAGCGCGAAGGCCAGCGCCACCATGACGAGGGCCGACGCCAGCGGGAGCACGAGGCTGTGGCCGACGTAGAGCCAAGTGTTGAGGCCCACCAGCGCGGCGACCACGCCCGCGCCGAGCAGCACGGCGCGCGATGCGGACAGCAGCGACAGCCCGAACGCGAGCAGCAACCCCGCCGCCAGCACGGTCAGCACTTCATAACCCGGCGCGTAGTCGGGCACGGCCAGCAGGCGCCGGTCGAGCAGGCCCGAGACGATGTTGGCGTGCACTTCGACGCCCGGGAACGCGGCGCCGACCGGGGTGGCGCGCAGGTCCTGCAGGCCGGGCGCGGTAGCGCCGAGCAGCACGATCTTGTCCTTCAACTCGCCCGGCGCCAGTCGGCCCTCGAGGACGTCGGCAGCGGCCACGTAGCGGAACGATCCTGCGCGCGGCCCGCCGGGGCCGCGAAACGGCACCTGCAGGCTGGCGCTCTGGTCGACCGGGATACGCAGCGACCCCAGCACCAGCGCCTGCAGGCGCGGATAGTTGCCGTCGCCGGCCACGAGCGCCGGCCGCACGGGCGGCGAACCGTTCGCCAGCCGGTACACCGCCAGCGCCAGCGACTCGTAGTGCCCGGGCGACGCATGCTCGCCTTCGTAGCGGGCGATGAGCGGCACGCTGCGGATCACGCCGTCGTCGCTGCCGTCACCGACCAGGGTGTTCAGGAACCCCGCGACCGGCGCCGCGCGCCCCAGCACCGGCAGGCTGGCGCCGAAGCCGTTCCAGAGCGTGACGAAGGAAGCATGGGGCGGAAAGGCGTCGGGCGGCAGCACGGGCGTCGCCGGCAGCAGCCCCTTGGCGCTGGGCTGTTCGGTGCGGGTGAAGTAGTAGCCGAGCGCCACGGGCTGGCCGCGCAGGGCCTGGGCCAGTGTGGCGTCGTGGTCGAGGGTCGGCGCGAGTTGGTCGATTTCGGCTGCGAGGCCCGGCACGCCGCTCAATGGCCCGGCTGCGATCTCCTTCAGGCGCCCGAGGCCCGAGCTGCGATCGGGCTCGAGAAACATCACGTCGAAACCGAGCACGGCCACGTGCTGGCGGGCCAGCAGTTCCGTCGTGAGGCTGGCGATCTTGTCGCGCGGCCAGGGCCACTGGCCTTCGCGCGCCAGGCTGGCGTCGTCGACATCGACGATCACGACCCGCGTGTCGGGCGTGCCCGGCATGGTGGCGCGCAGGCGGGCGTCGTAGATCAGGTGGTCCAGGTGCTCGATCACGCCCAGCCGCCAAACGCCGGTGGCATGGAGCAGCGCCAGCACCACCGGCAGCAGCGTGATGGCGATGCGCGGCCAGTGCCGCCGCAATGCGCTCATGGCTGGTCAGCCTTGGACAACGGATGCCTGCCGGCGAGAAAACGGGGAACGGAGCAGGGCGTCCGGGCCGGCTCAGATCCGGACGAACTGCATGCGCGAGGCGCCGCCGAGTTCGAGCACGTCGCCCTCCTGCAGCGCGACGGCTTCGGCGCCCAGCGGGGCGCCGTTGAGCGTGACGCTGCCGACGACGGTGGCCGCCACGTAGCCCTGGCGGCGGCGGGTGACGACGGCCACGGCGACGCCGGGCTTGCCGATGGTGGTGACCACCTTCTGCAGCGGGACGTCCTGGCCTTCGTTGGCACCCGAGAGCACGCGCAGCACGGGCACGCCCAGCTCGACCAGCGCGCCCGATTCGGTGGGTGCCGACGAGAGCGGCATCGGCGCCGAATACTCGGAGAGCGAGGCCCGCACGGAGCCGGGGCCGGCCATGAGGTTGCTGTGCGAGCGGAAATGGATGCGGCAGCCGCCGACCTCGATGACGTCGTTGTCCTGGAGCGCCTGCTTCTGGACGGCCAGCGCATTGACGTAGGTGCCGTTGGTGCTGTTGAGATCTTCAATTTCGACTTCGCCGCCGCTCATGTGCAGCACGGCATGCTCGCCGCTGACGGCGAGATTGTCGATCACGATGTCGTTGTAGGCGCGCCGGCCCAACGTCGTGCGGTTCTTGGCGAGCGCCACTTGGCCGATGACGACGCCATCGACCGAAATGATCATCTTCGGCATGGCCGATTACTCCCCGTTTGCAAAGATCCAGCACCGTCAGGCGGCGCAAACGGTCCGCCGCCTGGGTTGGCTGCTACATGGCCCCGCGGGTCGCTTCGCTGACGCCCGCCTTGGCCAGAACAACTGAAATGTTATCCCGTCCGCCATTGTCGTTTGAAATTGCAACCAAAAGTGAAGCCATCTCCTTCAGCCCGAGATCACGGCTCAAAAGCGTGAAAAGCTGCGCATCCGGCACCATCTCGCTGAGACCGTCGGAGCACAGCATGTACAGGTCGCCCGGTCTGGCGCTGTGCTCGTGCATCTCCAGCAACACCTGGGCTTCCACGCCCACGGCCCGCGTCACGAGGTTGCGGGTGGGGGAGTTCAGGGCCTCTTCGGGCGTGATGGCGCCCGCGTCGAGTTGCTGCTGGCGCAGCGAATGGTCGCGCGTGAGCTGCTCCAGCTTGTTGTTGCGCAGGCGGTAGCAGCGCGAGTCGCCGATGTGGCCGACCACCACGCGCTGCGGACGGAACGCCGCCAGCACCAGGGTCGTGCCCATGCCCCGCAGTTCTTCGTGGGTGATGCCCGCCTGGAGGATGGCGCCGTTGGCCTCGTCGGTGGCCGCCTGCAGCGCACGCCGGACCACGCGGGCGGGCGCCTGCATGCCGGCCTGGGCGAACCAGCGGCCGAAGCTCGCGTGCATCAGCGAAATGGCCATGGCACTGGCCACCTCGCCGCCCTTGTAGCCGCCCATGCCGTCGGCCAGCAGCGCCAGGCCAAGGGCCGGGTCGACATGCACCGCGTCTTCGTTGTGGGCGCGCAGGCGCCCGACATCGGTCAGCGCCGCAAACTCCCAGCTCAGCGCCGGTCGACTGGAGAAAAGGGAAACGCCAACACCTGCCATCGTTTGTCAGCGCTCGCTTTTGAAGGGATCAGTGCGCAGCAGCGCGTGCGCGCCGTTGCAGGAAGCGGCCCAGGGCCACGACGAGCACCGCGCCGGCGATCGCGCCCACGTAGTGCATCCAGGGGTTGGCCGCCAGCGCCTCATGCAGCGACACGTCGCTCACGATGGTCTCGCCGCCGACCCAGCCGATCAGCGCGGCACCCAGCATGACGATGATCGGGAAGCGTTCCATGAGCTTGATCATGAGCGTGCTGCCGAAAATCACCAAGGGGATGCTGATGGCCAGACCCAACACCAGCAGCACCATGCTGCCTTGCGCGGCGGCCGCCACGGCGATCACGTTGTCCAGGCTCATCACCAGGTCGGCCAGCAGGATGGTCCGCACGGCCGCGAACATGCTGCCGTATTCCTTGGACTCGCCGTCGCCTTCGTCTTCCTCGCTGAGCAGCTGCAGGCCGATCCACAGCAGCAGGGCGCCGCCGATGATCTGCAGGTAGGGCAGCGCCAACAGCTTGGCCGCCACCACCGTCAGCACGATGCGCAGCACGACGGCCGCGCCCGAGCCGAACAGCACGGCCTTTTTCTGTTGTGCGGGCGGCAGCGATCGCGCCGCCATGGCGATCACGACGGCGTTGTCGCCCGAGAGGATGATGTTGATCCAGACGATCTTGATCAGACCGATCCAGAAGTCCGTGCTTTGAAGAAGTTCCATGTCTCTGATTCCACTGTGTTGTAGTTAAAAAAGCGCCCGCAACTCAATGCGGGCGCTTTTTCATTTCTGCGTGGTAATGCGAGCGGCGGGAATGCCGCCAGCGGTGCGTGTGCTTTTTACAGCTTGCCCTTGAGCAGCTTGGCCAGCTCCGAGAAGTTGCGCGTCACGGTGAAGCCGCACTCTTCCATGATGGCGAGCTTGGCTTCGGCCGTGTCGGCGCCGCCCGAGATCAGCGCGCCGGCGTGGCCCATGCGCTTGCCGGGAGGGGCGGTGACACCGGCGATGAAGCCGACGACCGGCTTCTTCATGTTGTCCTTGCACCAGCGGGCTGCGTCAGCCTCGTCGGGGCCGCCGATTTCGCCGATCATGATGACGGCGTCGGTGTCCGGATCGTCATTGAAGGCCTTCATCACGTCGATGTGCTTCAGGCCGTTGATCGGGTCGCCGCCGATGCCGACTGCCGACGATTGGCCCAGGCCGATTTCCGTCAGTTGAGCCACGGCTTCGTACGTCAGCGTGCCCGAACGCGAGACCACGCCGATGCGGCCCTTGCGGTGGATGTGGCCGGGCATGATGCCGATCTTGATTTCGTCGGGCGTGATCAGGCCGGGGCAGTTCGGGCCCAGCAGCAAGGTCTTCTTGCCGCCGGCCGCTTCCTTGGCCTTCATCTTGTTGCGCACTTCGAGCATGTCCCGAACCGGGATGCCTTCGGTGATGCAGATCGCCATGTCCAGGTCGGCTTCGACAGCTTCCCAGATGGCGGCCGCGGCGCCTGCCGGCGGCACATAGATCACCGACACGGTGGCGCCGGTCTGCGTGGCGGCTTCCTTCACCGAACCGAAGATCGGGATGTTGAAGATCGACTCGCCGGCCTTCTTCGGGTTCACGCCGGCCACGAAGGCGTTCTTGCCGTTCGCGTATTCCTGGCACTTCTCGGTGTGGAACTGGCCGGTCTTGCCGGTGATGCCTTGCGTGATGACTTTGGTGTCTTTGTTGATGTAGATCGACATGACTTGTTCCTTAGGCCTTCTTGACTGCTGCCACGACCTTCTGGGCCGCGTCCGCCATGGTGTCGGCGCTGATGATCGGCAGGCCCGACTCGGCCAGCAGCTTCTTGCCTTCGACTTCGTTGGTGCCCTTCATGCGCACGACCAGCGGCACTTGCAGGTTCACGGCCTTGCAGGCTGCGATCACGCCGGTGGCGATGGTGTCGCACTTCATGATGCCGCCGAAGATGTTCACGAGGATGGCTTCCACGTTCTTGTTCTTCAGCATGATCTTGAAGGCTTCCGTGACCTTCTCGGGGGTGGCACCGCCGCCCACGTCCAGGAAGTTGGCCGGCTCGCCGCCGAACAGCTTGATGGTGTCCATGGTGGCCATGGCCAGGCCGGCGCCGTTCACCAGGCAGCCGATGTTGCCGTCCAGCGAGATGTAGGCGAGGTCGAACTTCGAGGCTTCGACTTCGGCCGCGTCTTCTTCGTCCAGGTCGCGCAGGGCCACGATTTCGGGGTGGCGGAACAGCGCGTTGCTGTCGAAGTTGAACTTGGCGTCCAGGGCGACGACGTTGCCCTTGCTGTCACGGTTGAGCGGGTTGATCTCGACCAGCGAGGCGTCCGTCTCCATGTAGCAGGTGTAGAGCTTCTTCAGGATGTCGACCGTCTGGGCGGTCGAATCGGCCGGCATGCCGATGCCGTCGGCGATTTCCTTGGCTTGCGCGTCGGTCAGGCCGTCCTTCGGGTCGGCGTAGACCGTGATGATCTTCTCGGGGGTGGAATGGGCCACTTCCTCGATGTCCATGCCGCCTTCGCTCGAAGCGATGAACGCCACCTTCTGGGTGGCGCGGTCGGTCACGGCCGAAATGTAGTATTCCTTGTTGATGTCGGCGCCGTCTTCGATGTAGAGGCGACGCACCTTCTGGCCTTCAGGGCCGGTCTGGTGGGTCTTGAGCTGCATGCCGAGGATCTCGCCAGCCAGCTTCTTGACGTCTTCGATCGACTTGGCGACCTTGACGCCGCCGCCCTTGCCGCGGCCACCCGCGTGGATCTGGGCCTTGACGACCCAGACCGGGCCTCCAAGCTTCTGGGCGGCCTCGACCGCCTCCTGAACCGTATAGGCCGGGATGCCGCGCGGCACCGGCACGCCGAACTTGGCAAGGATTTCCTTGCCTTGGTACTCGTGAATCTTCATGAGGGATGTCTCTCGGAAGGAGGAGGTTGAGAACGGGAGATCGGGAGTGAGACTGTTGTTTCTGCTCTGTTGTTCGCGGGCGACGGCAGCCTGACGGCTGGGGGCGGCGAACAACCGCGGACTGTATCATGGTGCGCCGCACCAATACTTGATGCGCGGTTGCGGTCAATACGTACTTTCTTCTAGCCACCCTACGCATACTCCGATATGGCCAAGGTTTTCATCGACGGCGAAGCCGGCACCACCGGCCTGCAAATTCGCGAGCGGCTGCAGACGATGCCGCAGATCGAGCTCGTGAGCATCGCGCCCGAGCTGCGCAAGGACGTGGCCGCCAAGCGCGAGCTGATGGCCGGCGTCGACCTCGTGGTGCTGTGCCTGCACGACGACGCGGCGCGCGAGTCGGTCGCGCTGATCGACCAGCTCCCGGGCCAAAAGCCCAAGATCATCGACGCCTCGACCGCCCACCGCATCGCGCCGGGCTGGGTCTTCGGCTTCCCCGAACTCGTCGAAGGCCACTGGCAGGCCGTGGCCCAGGCCGACCGCGTCGGCAACCCCGGCTGCTACGCCACCGGCGCGATCGCCATGGTGCGCCCGCTGGTCGACGCGGGCCTGCTGCCGGCCGACTTCCCGGTGTCGCTGCCTTCGGTGAGCGGCTACTCCGGCGGCGGCCGGACCATGATCGAGGACTACGAGGGCGGCAAGGCGCCGCTGTTCGAGACCTACGCGCTGGGCCTGAAGCACAAGCACATCCCCGAAATCATGACCTACACCGGCCTCACGCGCCGCCCGGTCTTCATTCCGTCGGTGGGCAACTTCAAGCAGGGCATGCTGGTGCAGTTGCCGCTGCACCTGGACCTGCTGCCCGGCAAGCCGAAGGCCGGCGACCTGCAGGACGCCCTGGCCGCCCACTACGCCCGGAGCAACACGCCCGAGCAGTTCGTGAAGGTGCTGCCGCCGACCGACGACGGCAAGCTCGACGCGCTGGCGCTCAACGACACCAACCAGCTCGAGATCCGCGTGTTCCCGAACGAGGACCACCGCCACGCCGTGGTGATCGCGCGCCTGGACAACCTGGGCAAGGGCGCCAGCGGCGCCGCGGTGCAGAACCTCAAGCTGATGCTGGCGCTCTGAGCCGCTTCCAGCGCTGACAGCATAGAAAGGCCGGCCCGCAAGGACCGGCCTTTCTGCTTTCAGTCGGCCCGCATCGTGCCCGTGTCGCGGTAGCGCACGTGCCACGAAAACGCCTCTTCGAGCCGGTGCGGCGTGTGGCCGCCGCAGGTCGCCACAGCACGCGTGTAGTAATCCTGCAGCATCGCGCGGTACGGCTCGGCCGCGCAGTTAGCGATGATCGCCGCCGCCCGCTCGCGCGGCGCCAGCCCGCGCAGGTCGGCCAGGCCCACCTCGGTGACCAGGATGTCGACGTCCTGCGGCGCATGGTCCACGTGCGACACCATCGGCACGATGCTCGACACCGCGCCCTGCTTGGCGACCGACTTGGTCGCGAAGATCGACAGGTAGGCGTTGCGCGCGAAGTCGCCCGAGCCGCCGATGCCGTTCATCATGTGCGTGCCCAGCACGTGGGTCGAATTGACGTTGCCGTAGATGTCGGCCTCCAGCGCCGTGTTCAGCGCGATGATGCCCAGGCGCCGGATGATCTCCGGGTGGTTGCTCACCTCCTGCGGCCGCAGCACCAGCCGGTCCTTGTAGCGCGCCAGGTCGCCGAACACCTGCCGTGCCTTCGCGGGCGACAGCGTGATCGACGAGCCCGAGGCGAAGTCGAGCTTGCCGGCGTCGAACAGGTCGAAGGTCGAGTCCTGTAGCACCTCCGAGTACATCGTGAGGTGCTCGAAGGGCCCCGCGCCCAGCCCCGACATCACCGCGTTGGCGACCGTGCCGATGCCCGCCTGCAGCGGCAGCAGCCGCTCGGTGAGCCGGCCCTGCGCCACCTCGTGCTCGAAAAACGCCACCAGGTGCGCCGCGATGGCCGCGGTCTCGGCATCGGCCGGCAGCACGGTGGAGGTGCTGTCAGCCTTGTCGGTGATGACGATGCCCAGGATCTTCTCGGGCGGGATCTCGATGGCGCTGGTGCCGATGCGGTCGTGCGGCGCCACCAGCGGCATCGGCTCGCGCTGCGGGCGGTGCTTGGGAATGAAGATGTCGTGCAGCCCTTCGAGCGCGGTCGACTGCGAGGTGTTGATCTCGACGATCACCTTGTCGGCCAGGATCGCGAAGCTCGCGCTGTTGCCGATCGAGGTGCTCGGCACCAGCGCGCCGGTCTCGGTGATCGCCACGGCTTCGATGATCGCGATGTCGATCGGCGGAATCTGCCGCGTGCGCAGCATCTCGACCGTTTCCGACAGGTGGTGGTCGATGAACATCACCTCGCCGCGGTTGATCGCCTGGCGCAGCACGGTGTCGACCTGGAACGGCATGCGCCGGCTGATGGCGCCGGCCTCGGTCAGCTGGCGGTCCACGTCGCCGCCGAGCGAGGCGCCGGTCATCAGCGTGATCTTCATCGGCGCGCGGCGCGCGCGGGCCGCGAGGGCCAGCGGCACGGCCTTGGCGTCGCCGGCGCGCGTGAACCCGCTCATGCCGACCACCATGCCGTCGCGAATCCATTCGGCAGCGGCCTCCGCGGTGGTGATCTTGCTGCGCAGGGCGGGCAGGCGGATGCGGTCTTCGTGCGACATGGAGGGAAAGCGTCTTTCTTTCGGTAAGGGGGAGGCCGGCACCGCGCGCGCGGCGGGTGTCAGCGCAGGAAGTAGTCGACCGGCACCAGCGGCGCCGGCGCCGGGGCGCCCACCGACTGGCACAGGTCGATCTCGAGCGTGCGGCACAGGGCCTCGAGCGGCAGGTCATTCGACTCGGTGCCGAAGGGCTCCTCGATCTCGTCGCCGAGCGCGTCCAGGCCGAAGAAGGTGTAGGCCACGATCAGCACCACCACCGGCGTCATGAACCCGACCGAGTCCACCAGCCCGAAAGGCAGCAGGTAGCAATACAGGTACGCCGTGCGGTGCAGCAGCAGGGTGTACGAGAAGGGAATGGGCGTGCTGAGGATGCGCTCGCACGACGCGGCCGCCGCGCTCAGCGCGGACAGCGTGCCGTCGACGCCCGCCGCCAGCGCCGGGTCGATGCGCCGCGCGCGCAGCGCTTCGCGCAGGTCGGCACCCATGTGCATCAGCAGCGCATGCGGCCGGTTGGCGACCTGGGTCAGGCCCTGCCACTCCGCTTCGCGCAGGAAGGGCTTTGTGTCGGCGGCGGCATCGGTGCCGCGCAGCTGGTGGCGCAGCGCATGGGCGAAGGCCGCGGCGCGCAGGGTCATGCGCACGCGCAGGTCGTCCAGGCGGCGGACGGTGTCGGCGCCGGCGTTCACCGGCGCCTCGCCGTCGATGAGGCTCTGGCACTGGCGCGCCAGGTTGCGCGAGCGCAGGATCACCTCGCCCCAGAGCTTGCGCGCTTCCCAGAAGCGGTCGTAGGCCGCGGTGTTGCGAAAGCCCAGGAAGATCGCCAGCGGCAGGCCGAGCAGCGCGAAGGGCACGGTGCCGAGCGGGATCTTGATGGAACCGAAGCGCCCGTGCAGCACCGTGACGACGATGGCCACGATCACGTTGAGCGTCAGCGCCGCGGCGATGCGCGGCAGGACGGAGCCCCGCCAGGACAGAAACAGCTTGAGCCCGGACGGGCGTTTCCGGACGATCATGAACGCGGGGGGCAGGGGAGACAGGCAGGCATGGAGGCCGCGCACACCGCAAGGCCCGCGCGGGCGCTGATTGTCGCCGAGGCGTCAGCGCGAGGGCGGCGGGCCGCCCCAAGACCGACGAAGACGGTCGGGCTCAGCGCACGAGCCACAGCCCCACGCCCAAGAGGACCGCCTGCGCGGCCAGCGCGATGTAGAAGAGCTTGCGCGAGGGCGTCGCCATCTCCTGCAGCACCTCGTGGATGCGGCGCGTGAGCAGGGCGCGCAGGGCAGGGTCTTCGCCCGTCGCCGGCGTCGTCGCACCGTGCGCGGCACGCTCCTGCTGCCACTCGGCCAGCATGTCGCTCAGGGGCAGGCGGCCCAGCACGAAGCCGACCACCGCGCGCACGGCCCGGCCTTCGCCGAGCACCGGCGCGAGCTGCTGGCACAGGGCGTCGGGCGAGAGCCAGTCGGCCACGCGCTGCAGGCCGCCGTGGGTGCGCGGCATGGCTTCGATGCGGCCCGCGATCGCGTCGCCCAGCCGCTGCGACACGGCCTCGCCGCGCGCCGCGACCAGGTGCTGCATCGCGCGGGCGCGGCCCCGCTGCACGCCGAGCAGGAAGTACACGCCGACGAACAGCGACAGCAGCACGGCCACCAGCAGTGGCGGCGACATGATCAGCGCCAGGATGGCGCCCGCGCCACCGGCCCGCGCCGCCGGGATGCCCGGGCCCTGCAGCTGGGTCAGGTAGTAGAAGAACACGCCGCCGCCGAGAAACAGGCCGATCAGCGCGCCCTTGATGGCCGAGCCGGCGAAGGCGAAGCCGGCCTTGGCGCCGGTGCGAACGAGTGACTGCGGGTGGGCGGGTTGCGACGACATGAAGGGTTCCTCCGGTTTTTCTGGAAAGCCGCCTCCTGCGAGGCCGGTCGCTGGCGATCATGCCACCGCCTTCCCGCACCATAATCGCGCCACACAACAACGAGGAGGATCGTCATGGGAACCGTCAAGTTTCAGAAACCGACCGGCGCATTCGTCGCCGCATCCTGGGCCGCGCTGATCATCGGCGCCATCGTGTACCTGCTCGGGCTGTGGAATGCCGCGATGCAGCTCAACGAGAAGGGCTACTACTTCACCATCCTCATGTACGGCCTGTTCTCGGCCGTGTCGCTGCAAAAGACGGTGCGTGACCGGCTTGAGGGCATCTCGGTCACCGGCATCTACTTCGGCCTGTGCTGGGTCTCGCTGCTGCTGTCGGTGGGCCTGCTGGCCGTGGGCCTGTTCAACGCCTCGCTGGCCGCGAGCGAAAAGGGCTTCTACGCCATGGCCTTCCTGCTGAGCCTGTTCGGCGCGGTGGCGGTGCAGAAGAACGTGCGCGACATCGCCGCGTACAAGGCCGAGAACCCGCTGGCCGACGACGTCACGGCCACCGAGTAAGCCAGGCCGGGCTCAGCCCGCCTCGAGCAGGCGGCGCAGGGCCTGCAGGTCGCGCGCGATCCATCCGGCATCGCGCGCAAAGGCCGCATCGTCCATGTGCGGCTGGCGCAGCAGCGTGAACTGCAGCTCGCACACGCCGGGCGCCACGCCGATCACGCGAAACGGCAGATAGACCTCGGGCACGCCTTCGGGCGCCACCCAGTGGTCGAGCACGCCCAGGTCGTTGGGCGGCGCAAAGCGCATGCGGGCCTCGCCGCTTTCGGGCGTGCGCACGATCCAGTGGTCGCCGTGCGGCACCAGCGCGCTCTTCGCGAGGCCGCTGGCCCAGTCGGGCAATCGCTTCGGGTCGGACGCGAGCGCATAGGCGTCGCGCCATTCGCAGTGCACGCGCTGCGTGATGACGCGGGACAGGGCCGCGTCGCCTTCATTCGCCGTTGGGGTCGTCGCTTGGGTCATCGAAGTCGCTCCTGAGCACCTTGGACACGACGGCGCCCGAGAAACCGCGCGCCATCAGGAATCGCATCTGTTTCGCGCGCTCCTTCGCATCGGCGGGTGGCGCGTCGAAGCGGCGGCGCCACAGGGCCGTGGCGCGCTCGACTTCGGTCTCCTGCAAGCCGGCCACCGCCTGCGCGATGGCTTCGGGCGCGATGCCCTTGGCCTGCAGCTCCTGCTTCACGCGCAGCGCGCCCGAGCGGGCGGCGCGCTGGTGCAGCACCGAGGCGACCACGCGCGGCTCGCTGATGAAGTCCTTGGCGGCCAGCTCGTCGAGCGCCTGGGCCAGCGTGCCGGGCTCTTCCTCGTGCTTCGCGAGCTTGCGCTCCAGCTCCGCGCGCGAATGCTCGCGCTGGCTCAGGAGGCGCAGGGCGCGGCCTTTGAGGGAGGGGGCACTGAAGGCCATTCGGGGGTGGTGGGTCGCTCACGAGGCCCACGCAACACGCGAAGGCCGCTTATCGAACTTACTCCGCCGCCTTGTCGGCCTTCGATGCCTTGGCGGGCTTCTCGGCCTTCTCGGGTTCGGAGCCTGCATCGGCCGCGAGCAGCGGAATGCCCAGCGACTCGCGCACCTTGTTCTCGATCTCGCGCGACAGGTCGGGGTTCTCGCGCAGGAACTCGCGGGCGTTGTCGCGGCCCTGGCCGATCTTCTCGCCGTTGTAGGCGTACCAGGCGCCCGACTTGTCGATGATCTTGGCGTTCACGCCCATGTCGATGATCTCGCCCTCGCGGCTGATGCCTTCGCCGAACAGGATGTCGAACTCGGCCGTCTTGAACGGCGGGCTGACCTTGTTCTTCACCACCTTCACCTTGGTTTCGTTGCCGATGGCCTCGTCGCCCTTCTTGATGGTGCCGATGCGGCGGATGTCCAGGCGCACCGAGGCGTAGAACTTGAGTGCATTGCCGCCGGTGGTGGTTTCGGGCGAGCCGAACATCACGCCGATCTTCATGCGGATCTGGTTGATGAAGATGACCATGCAGTTGGTCTTCTTGATCGTGGCCGTGAGCTTGCGCAGCGCCTGGCTCATGAGGCGGGCCTGGAGACCCGGCAGCGAGTCGCCCATTTCGCCTTCGATTTCGGCCTTGGGCGTGAGCGCGGCGACCGAGTCGACCACGATCAGGTCGACGGCGCCCGAGCGCACCAGCGAGTCGACGATTTCCAGGGCCTGCTCGCCGGTGTCGGGCTGGCTGATCAGCAGGTCGGACAGGTTCACGCCGAGCTTCTGGGCGTACTGCACGTCGAGGGCGTGCTCGGCGTCGACGAAGGCGCAGGTGCCGGCCTGCTTCTGCATGGAGGCGATCACCTGCAGCGTGAGCGTGGTCTTGCCCGAGGATTCCGGGCCGTAGATTTCAACGACGCGGCCACGGGGCAGGCCGCCGACGCCCAGGGCGATGTCCAGGCCCAGCGAGCCGGTGGACACCACCTGGATGTCTTCGAGCGCCTCGCCTTCGCCCAGGCGCATGATCGTGCCCTTGCCGAACTGCTTTTCGATCTGGGCCAGCGCGGCCTGCAGGGCCTTGGCCTTTTCACTGTTGGCGACCGAGATGCTTGCGCCCTTGACGACTGCGTCCATGTGGAAATCTCCTTGAATATCAACGGTTTGTGTCGGGGTTCATCCATCTGCTTTTAACCACAGGCTGGATGCTTGAACAGTAGTGTAGGGGCTCATGGCGATTCGCAAACCCACTTTAAAGTCAGTTTGCCTTACCATCTGAGGCCATGGCCGACCCCGCCTTTCCCACCGATCCCGACGCCTGGCGCCAGACCCACCTAGGCCGCCTGCTGGGCCACGCGATGCGCCGCTTCGACGAGCGCGTGCTGGCGCTCATGGCGCACGACATCGACGTGCCGCTGGCGCTGTCCAACCTCGCGGCGCGCGCGCAGGTGAGCGCGGCGCACATCCACATCACGCGGCACCTGGCGCGCGAGGGCTCGCGCCTGACCGAGCTGGCCGAGCGCGCCGGCATGACCAAGCAGGCCATGGGCACGCTGGTCGACCAGTGCGAGGCCTGGGGGCTGGTTACGCGCGGGCCCGACCCGCTCGACGCGCGCGCGCGGCGCGTGCTGTTCACGGCCGACGGGCTGGCCTGGCTCGACGCCTTCCGCCGCGCCGTGACGCAGACCGAGCGCGAGTTCCGCGCCAGCGTGGGCGACGAGATCGCCACCGTGGTAACCATCGGACTCGAAGCCTATACAGCGGGCTAGACTCGCGTTGAGACAAATGTGAACTGCGCCGGCATGGCGCCTGAATCCGCCGGAGGTGGCTCATGCGAATACTGATTGCCGAAGACGACCAGGTGCTGGCCGATGCCCTGCTGCGCAGCCTGCGCACCTCGGGCGCGGCGGTCGATCACGTGGCCAACGGCTCGCAGGCCGACACCGCGCTCATGACCCACAGCGAGTTCGACCTGCTGATCCTCGACCTCGGGCTGCCCAGCCTGCACGGCATCGAGATCCTCAAGCGCCTGCGCGCGCGCGGCTCGCAGCTGCCGGTGCTGGTGCTCACGGCGGCCGACAGCGTGGAAGAGCGCGTGAAGGGCCTGGACCACGGCGCCGACGACTACATGGCCAAGCCCTTCAGCCTGCAGGAGCTCGAGGCGCGCGTGCGCGCCCTCACGCGGCGCGGCATGGGCGCCACCAGCAACGCGATCCGCCACGGCCCGCTGGTCTACGACCAGGCCGGCCGCGTGGCGACCATCGACGGCAAGATGATCGAGCTGTCGGCGCGCGAACTGGGCCTGCTCGAGGTGCTGCTGCAGCGCGCCGGCCGGCTGGTCAGCAAGGACCAGCTGGTGGACCGGCTGTGCGAATGGGGCGAAGAGGTGAGCATCAACGCCATCGAGGTCTACATCCACCGCCTGCGCAAGAAGATCGAGAAGGGACCGGTGCGCATCGCGACGGTGCGCGGGCTGGGCTACTGCCTCGAGAAGATTCCCGGTTGAGCGTGCCCCGCCCGCGCGCAACGCCGTCAGGGCTGCTTGCGCAGATTGACGAGCAGCGTGGCGCCGGTGTTCGAACGGATCAGGAACATGAGGCTGCGGAAGTAGCCGTTGCTGTCGTACACGCCCGCCGGCACCAGCCCGATGATGGCCGGCCCGGCATAGCTGCCGGTGGCGGCGGGGGTGAGCTTGCAGTCGTTGGTGCTGGCCGTGGCGGCATTCACGGCCTTCAGCGTGAGGCTGTACATGTTCTTGGCCGAGCCGGGCTGCGCCAGGGCGACAGTACCCGAGAGCGTGCACTGGCCGATCTGCACGCCGCTCGTGCTGCCAGTGAACACGCCCTGGCCATCGACCTGCACCGTCACGCCCAGGCTCGGGCTGCTGTCGGTGTTGGACCACGTGCCGGTCATGCTGGCCTGCGACACCGCCAGCGCGTTCTCGATCGTGTAGGCCAGCGGGCCGACATCGGACGGCCTGCGGTTGTCGTAGGCGTAGGTGCCATCCACCGACTTCTTCGGCGTGAAGGTGCCCGAGCCCGTCACCGGATATGCGTTGGGCGGAACATACAACTCGGTGTCCGGGTTGAACGACCAGTCGAGCCCCGTGACCTTCAGCGAACCCCACATCGTGCCCCCGAGGAAGCTGCCCGCCAACGAACCGTTGGTGCCGACGAAGGCAATGCCTCGCACGCCCGCGTAGATGCCTTCGCTGTCATTGCCCACCGCGGCGGTGGAGCCGGGCTGCGGCGCACTCAGCGAGGGCGACGGCTCGGAGCCCGGCACGGCGGCGCGGTTCTCGGCCGGTGCGGGCGCGGGCGCCGGGGCTGGGGAGGGCGCAGGGGCGGGCGCCGGAACCGGTGCGATCGGCAGCATCGGCATGCCACCGCCGCCTCCACCACCTCCACCGCCGCATGCAGTGACACCCACGCTGGCGGCCAACACGGTCGCGACCATCCAGAGCGGCTTGGGGCAGCCGCCCACGGTCTTTTGCTTCATGATTTCTCCCTGATGTTTTTGAATTGCAGAAACTGCACGTCAAGGCTACAACCAGTCACACCTTGTCAATGAAACGTCACACCTGCGAATCGCAGTACTAGTTCACGCTCGCCCGCGTTCTTTCGTCTTGCCAGGAACTCCCTTGAAGCTCTTCCAGCGCGCCCAGCGCTCCCTGTTCGGCGAGATCCTCGACTGGATGCTCACGCCGCTGCTGCTGCTCGTGCCGGTGAGCATCGGCGTGACCTGGCTGGTGGCGCAGGGCATCGCCAACGCGCCCTTCGACCGCGCGCTGGAGCACAACGTGAAGGTGCTGGCCGAGCTGGTCACGGTGAAGGCGGGGCAGACGCACTTCGTGCTGTCGCAGTCGGCGCGCGAGATCCTGCGTGCCGACGACGCCGGCCACATCTACTACCAATTGCTCGACGGCCACGGCACGCTGCTGCACGGCGAGCGCGACCTGCCGCAGCCCAACGTGGACGACCCGCCCGGCACCAACGTGGTCCTGCTGCACAACAGCACGGTGCACGGCCAGCCGGTGCGCGTGGCCTCGCTGTGGATTCCCAGCGGCAGCGAAGAAGTGCCGCCGTCGCTGCTGCAACTGGCCGAGACGCGCGAGAAGCAGGCGGTGCTCGCCACCGAGATCATCAAGGGCGTGCTGCTGCCGCAGTTCGCGATCCTGCCGCTGGCGGTGCTGCTGATCTGGCTGGCGCTGGTGCGCGGCATCAAGCCGCTGTCGGTGGTCGAGGCGCGCATCCGCGAGCGCCGCCCGGGCGACCTGAGCCCGCTCGACGAATCCTCGGTGCCGCTCGAGGTGGTGCCGCTGGTGTCGTCGGTGAACGAGCTGCTCGACAAGCTCAACGACTCCATCTTCACGCAGAAGCGCTTCCTGGCTGACGCCGCCCACCAGCTGAAGACCCCGCTCGCGGGCCTGCGCATGCAGGCCGACCTGGCGCAGCGCGAGGGCGCCAACGCCGACGAGCTCAAGCAGTCGCTCAAGCAGATCGGCCGCGCCAGCGTGCGCGCCACGCACACCGTGAACCAACTGCTGTCGCTGGCGCGCGCCGAGGGCACCAGCGCCATGACGCACTGCCAGCCCTGCGACCTCGCGCGGCTGACCATCGAGGTGGTGCGCGAGGCCGTGCCGCGCGCGATCGAGAAGCGCATCGACCTCGGTTACGACGGCGTCCAGGCCGGCGCGCCCGGCGTGATGGTCGACGGCAACCCGACGCTGCTGAAGGAGCTGGTGCGCAACCTGGTCGACAACGCGCTCAACTACACGCCCTCGACGCCCGAGCGCCCCGGCGTGGTCACGGCGCGCGTGCTGGCCGACCCCTTCGGCCACGTGCAGCTGGTGCAGGTGGAAGACAACGGCCCCGGCATCGCCGAGGCCGACCGCGAGCTGGTGTTCGAGCCCTTCTACCGCGTGCTCGGCAACGAGGCCGACGGCTCCGGGCTGGGCCTGCCGATCGTGCGCGAGATCGCCAACCAGCACCGCGCACGGGTCAAGCTCGAAGACGCGCACCCCGGCAAACACCCGCCGGGCGCGCTCTTCACCGTGCGCTTCGAGGAGGCCCCGTCGGAATGAATCCGCTCGACACGCTGCGCCAACGCTTCCTGGAAATCCGCCTCGACACCGACGTGTCGGACATGTTCGACTTCGGCGCCGATCTGCTGGAACAGGATTCAGCCGAGGCGCTCGCCTTCCACTACACGCTGCTGCACGACACCGGCATGGACAGCGAGCTCTACGACTGGCTGTGCCGCAAGTTCGGCGAGCGCGGCGACGAAGCCGAAGACCACCTGCTCGCGCAGTTCGACCACGAGCCCGACCCGGCCATGCAGGCCACGGTGCTGCAGATGCTCGGCGGCTTCAAGTACCGCAAGGGCCGACGGCTGAAAGAGACCGCGGCCCTGGCGCGCGCCGCGCTCGCGTCGCCGCACGACGAGCTGCGCTGCAAGGGGCTGTGGGTGATCGGCTGGCTCGGCGGCACGACGGACATCGCCAAGGTCGTGCCGCTGCTCGCGCACGATGCCATCGCCGCGAACCGCCGATGGGCCGCGAGTGCGCTGATGCAGATCGTGTTCAGCCGCCGCAGCGCCGCGCCCAAGGCGCTCGAGCCCTTGCGCCAGGCGCTCGACACCGAGACCGATCCAGCCGTGCTGGGCGGCATCCTGGTCGCGGTGCAGGAAATCGCGGGAAAGAAATTCGGCCTGAGCTCGAGCTCGCACGAGCCGCCGTCCGAAGAAAAGCTGCAGGCCGCCTTGGCCAAGGCGCGGCGCATGTTCGCGCGCGCGGCTGCTGCCTGACCGGGTCAGGGCGCGGGCGTGCCCGAAGGCTTGGCTTCCTTGCGGATCTGCAACCACTCGGGGTGGATCTGCCGCGCCATGCGCTGCGGCTCGCGCTCGTCGAGCGCCGCGGGTGCGAGCCCAAAGCCCGCCAGGTCGCCGCGCGTCCACAGCCAGTAGCCCGCGTTGGCGGCGAGCAGGGCGATGAGGACCAGGCGCAGCTTCATGCCCTCGCTCAGAAAGACATGCCGCGCGGGCGCACGCTCACTTCGTCGCTCGAGATCAGTTGCAGGCCGGCGTCGGTGCGCACCTGCAGCTCGCCGCCCCAGGCCACGCCTTCGCACAGGCCGGCGGTGCCGTCGCTGAGCGTCACCTCGCGCCCGCGCAGCACGTCGCGCGCCGCGAAGCGCTCGGCAAAAGGCGCGAAGCCCTGCGCCTCGAAGGCGAGCACGCTGCGCACCAGCGGCTCGGCCAGCGCCTGCAGCACCTCGGGCGCGGACGCGTCGGGCTGCCACTGGCGCAGCCAGGCCGGCGGCGTGCGCATGCCGTCGCCCTCGCGCGGGCCGATGTTGATGCCGATGCCGACCACGAGGTAGCGCGCGGCATCGGGCCGCGCCGTCTGCGGCATCGCGGTTTCGATGAGGATGCCGACCAGCTTGCGGTCGTTCACCCAGATGTCGTTGGGCCACTTGAGGCCGACCTGGTGCGCGCCCGTCGGGTCTAGGCTTTCGGCCACGCTCACGCCCACGGCCAGCGACAGGCCCGACCAGTCAGCCGGCGCCAGCGGCATGCCGAGCGAAAAGGTGAGGGAGGCAGGCGCCTCGGGTTGTTGCGCGCTCTGCCACGGGCGGCCGAGGCGACCGCGCCCCGCCGTCTGGCGCTCGGCCACCAGCAGCACGGGGGCGGTGCGGCCGGCGCGCGCACGGCGCATCAGCTCGGTGTTGGTGGAATCGATTTCGGCCACGGCCTCGACCGCGAAGCCGGGCAGCAGCGGCGCGACCGTCGCGGCGATCCGGTCTTCGAACCAGGCGCTGGCCGGCGTCGTGGCCATCGTCAGTCTCCGGCGGCGGCCGGGGCGTGGCCCTTGGACTTCTTCTTGCCGTCGGCCTTTTTCTTGTCGGCCTTCTTGTCCGATTTTTTCTTCTCGGCTTTCTTTTCAGCCTTCTTCGCTTCCTTTGCCTCGGCCTTCTTCTTCTCGGCTTTTTTCTTGGCCTTCTTCTTTTTCTTCTTGTCTTTTTCTTCGTCCTCGTCCTTGGGCGTCAGCAGCGTGCCGCGGCACATCTCGGAGCCGCACCAGCACGGGAACTCGGACAGCAGCTTCTCGGTGTACGGCTCGTCGATGATCAGGCCGTAGTCGTAGTTCAGTTCCTCGCCGGCGGCGATGTTTCTCAGGGCCTTGATATAAACGCGCCCATCGACTTCGTCGGCCTCGCAGTTCGGCTCGCACGAGTGATTGATCCAGCGCGCGTCGTTGCCCTTCACATTGCCGTCGATCACGCGGCCGTCGTCGATGTGGAAGTAGAAGGTGTGGTTCGGCTGGGTCGGGTCGTGCGGGTGGCGGCGCAGCGCCTCTTTCCAGCTGATGACCTCGCCCTTGTATTCGATCAGCGTTTCACCTTCGGCCAGGTCCTGCAGGGCGAACACGCCGTTGCCATGGACGTCCGAGCGGCGCATCTGGATGCGCCGGCCGCCCGAGCGCGTGGCGGCGGACCGCGCCTCGGGCTCGGTCACGGGGACGGCTTCCTTGTCGCGGCCGGCGGAAAGTGGGGATTTGGAAGGCATCGCCGAAGTCTGTTAGGTTGAATATGCACACATGCGTGTGCGCGCGTGCGCACGCGGAAGCCGCAGAGTATAGAGAGCCCTCAGATGACAAAGACTTTGGTAATCGCAGAAAAGCCGTCGGTGGCCCAGGACATCGTCCGGGCCCTCACGCCGGTGGCCGGCAAGTTCGACAAACATGACGAGCATTTCGAGAACGACACCTACGTCGTGACCAGCGCCGTGGGCCACCTGGTCGAGATCCAGGCCCCGGAGGAATTCGACGTCAAGCGCGGCAAGTGGAGCTTCGCCAACCTGCCGGTGATCCCGCCGCACTTCGACCTCAAGCCGGTCGACAAGACCAAGACGCGCCTGAACGCCGTGGTCAAGCAGGCCAAGCGCAAGGACGTGACGCAGCTCATCAACGCCTGCGACGCGGGCCGCGAGGGCGAGCTGATCTTCCGCCTCATCGAGCAGTACGCCGGCGGCAAGAGCCCGCTGGGCAAGCCGGTGAAGCGGCTGTGGCTGCAGTCGATGACGCCGCAGGCGATCCGCGACGGCTTCGACGCGCTGCGCACCGAAAAGCAGATGCAGGGCCTGGCCGATGCCGCGCGCTCGCGCTCCGAGGCCGACTGGCTGGTGGGCATCAACGGCACGCGCGCCATGACCGCATTCAATTCGCGCGACGGCGGCTTCTTCCTCACGACCGTGGGCCGCGTGCAGACGCCCACGCTGTCGGTGGTGGTGGAGCGTGAGGAGCAGATCCGCAAGTTCGTCTCGCGCGAGTACTGGGAAATCCACGGCAGCTTCGCGGCCGAGGCCGGCCAGTACCCCGGCAAGTGGTTCAACCCCGACTGGAAGAAAGCCAACGCGCCGCTCCTGGCCAACGGCGAACCCGATGCCGAGCAGCGCGCCGACCGCGTGTGGTCCGAGCAGGAAGCCCGCGCCATCGCCGACGCCTCGCGCGGCAAGCCCGCCACGGTCACCGAAGAGAGCAAGCCCACCACGCAGGCCTCGCCCGCGCTGTTCGACCTGACCTCGCTGCAGCGCGAGGCCAACGGCCGTTTCGGCTTCAGCGCCAAGACCACGCTCGCGCTGGCGCAGAGCCTGTACGAACGCCACAAGGCGCTGACCTACCCGCGTACCGATTCGCGCGCGCTGCCGGAAGACTATCTGCCCGTCGTCAAGCAGACCATGGAAATGCTCGCCAGCAGCGGCATGAAGCACCTGGCGCCGTTCGCGCAGCAGGCGGTCGACGGCAACTACGTCAAGCCCAACAAGCGCATCTTCGACAACGCCAAGGTGTCGGATCACTTCGCCATCATCCCGACGCTGCAGGCCCCGAGCGGGCTGAGCGAAGCCGAGCAGAAGCTGTACGACTTCGTAGTGCGCCGCTTCCTGTCGGTGTTCTTCCCGAGCGCCGAGCACCAGGTGACCACGCGCATCAGCACAGTGGAGCAGGGCGGCAAGAAGTACCCCTTCCGCACCGACGGCAAGGTGCTGGTGAAGCCGGGCTGGCTCGCCATCTACGGCAAGGAAGCCCAGGACGACGAGAAGGAAGACGACAAGGACGGCAAGCGCCTCGTGCCGGTGAAGCCGGGCGAGATCGTGCAGAACGAGTCGGCCGACCTCAAGGGCCTGAAGACGCGCCCGCCCGCACGCTATTCGGAAGCCACGCTGCTGGGCGCCATGGAAGGCGCCGGCAAGACCATCGACGACGACGAGCTGCGCGAGGCCATGCAGGAGAAGGGCCTGGGCACGCCAGCCACGCGCGCGGCCACCATCGAAGGGTTGATCGCCGAGAAGTACATGCTGCGCGAAGGCCGCGAGCTCATCCCGACCGCCAAGGCCTTCCAGCTCATGACGCTCTTGCGCGGCCTGGGCGTGGAAGAACTGTCCAAGGCCGAGCTCACGGGCGAGTGGGAGTACAAGCTCGCGCAGATGGAGAAGGGCGCGCTGAGCCGCGACGCCTTCATGCGCGAGATCGCCGAGATGACGGAGCACATCGTCAAGAAGGCCAAGGAGTACGACCGCGACACCGTGCCCGGCGACTACGCCACGCTCGCCACGCCCTGCCCGAACTGCGGCGGCGTGGTGAAGGAGAACTACCGCCGCTACGGCTGCACCGGCAAGAGCGGCACGGGCGAGGACGCCTGCGGCTTCTCGTTCGGCAAGTCGCCGGCCGGGCGCACCTTCGAGGTGGCCGAGGCCGAGCAGCTGCTGGCCAACAAGCACATCGGCCCGCTCGAGGGCTTCCGCTCCAAGGCGGGCTGGCCCTTCACGGCCGAGATCATCCTCAAGTACGACGGGGAAGAAGCCAAGAACTGGAAGCTCGAGTTCGACTTCGGCGACGACAAGAACGAAGACAGCGGCGAGATCGTCGACTTCAGCCAGCAGGACACCGTGGGCCCGTGCCCGGTCTGCGGCGCGCCGGTGTTCGATCACGGCAGCAACTACGTCTGCGAGAAGTCGGTGCCGACGAACGAGCAGCCGACCCCCAGCTGCACCTTCAAGACCGGCAAGATCATCCTGCAGCAACCGGTCGAGCGCGACCAGATGGAAAAGCTGCTGGCCACCGGCAAGACCGACCTGCTCGACAAGTTCGTGTCGATGCGCACGCGCCGCGCCTTCAAGGCCTTCCTCACGTGGAACGCCGAAGAAGGCAAGGTGACCTTCGAATTCGCACCGCGCGAAGGCGGCAGCAAGTTCCCGCCGCGCAAGACCTTCGGCAAGCCGGCCGCGAAGACCGCGGCGGCCAAGAAGGTCGCGGCGAAGAAGACGCCCGCCGCCAAGAAGGCACCGGCCGAGAAGAAGGCGGCCAAGCCGCGCAAGCCGGGTGCGGGCCTCAAGCCCAGCGACTCGCTGGCCGCGGTGATCGGCGCCGAGCCGGTGGCGCGCACCGAGGTCATCAAGAAGCTGTGGGACTACATCAAGGCCAACGGCCTGCAGGACGCGACCAACAAGCGCGCGATCAACGCCGACGCCAAGCTGAAACCCGTGTTCGGCAAGGACCAGGTGACGATGTTCGAACTCGCGGGCATCGTGGGCAAGCACCTCTCGGCGCCCGACGCGGCCTGACGACGCATGCAGCGCCGACACCTCGCCACCGCCCTGTGTGCAGCGATGCTGCTGGGCGGCGCGGGCCTGGCCCAGGCCGCCGCATGGCCTGACAAGCCCGTCAAGCTGGTCGTGCCTTTCCCGCCGGGGCAGGCCACCGACATCTTTGCCCGCGCACTCGCCGAACAGCTCGGCAAGCGGCTGGGCCAGCCCGTGATCGTCGACAACAAGGCGGGCGCGGGCAGCAACATCGGCACCGAGTTCGTGGTGCGCGCGCCGCCCGATGGCTACACCCTGGTCGTGGCGGGCAGCGCGATGGCGGTGAACCAGACGCTCTACGCCAAGCCGGGCTTCGACCCGCGCAAGGATCTGGTCGGCATCTCGCTCATCGCGAAGGTGCCGCTGGTGTTCCTGGCCACGCCCGAAAGCGGCATCCGCACGCTGGCCGACCTCACGGCGCGCGCCAAGGCCGAGCCCGGCAAGCTGAGCTACGCGAGCGCCGGCATCGGCGGCACGCAGCACCTGTCGGGCGAGATGTACAAATCGGCGGCGCATGTGTTCATCACGCACATTCCGTACCGGGGCAGCGGGCCGGCGCAGGCGGACTTCCTGGGCAATCAGGTACCGCTGATGGTCGACTCGGTGACGGCCGCGTTGCCGCACATCAAGTCGGGCAAGGCGGTGCCGCTGGCGGTGACATCGGCCACGCGCTCGTCGCAATTGCCCGAGGTGCCTGCCGTGCGCGAGACCGGCGTGGCCGGCACGAAGAACTTCGAAGCCGTGGGCTGGCTCGGCCTGATGGCACCGCGCGGCACGCCGCCCGAGATCGTGGCGCGGCTGAACCACGAAGTGACCGACATCCTCAAGAGCGAGCAGATGGCGCGCTTCATCCGCGACCGGGGCTCCGAGCCGGCACCGACGAGCGGCGCCGAATTCGACCGCTTCGTGGCGAGCGAGATCGGGCTCTGGGGTGCGGCGGTGAAGGCTTCGGGCGCCAAGCCCGAGTAACCCCTGCTCAGTTCTGCGCGACCGGCGGCAGCACGGTCGCTTCCCCGCTGCGGTCGACCTCGGCCAGCAGCCAGTGGCGGAAGTGGTCCAGCGTGGCCAGCTGGCCGCGCCCCTCGGGGTAGCAGAACCAGTAGCCCTCGCTGCCCCGGTAGCCGCCGTCGGGCAGCGGCTCTTCCACCAGCCCCGACGCAATTTCGTCCTGCACCAGGCAGCGCGGCACCAGCGCGACGCCCATGCCGGCCATGACGGCGCGGATCATGGTCTGGAACTGGTCGAACTGCAGCCCGGCCAGCGGGTCGAGCCCGCGCACGCCGTGCGCCTCGCTCCAGTGCAGCCACGACTGCGGCACGCTCACGTGGCGCAGCAGGGTGCAGCGCGCCACGTCCTGCGGCGTGCGGATGGCGGCCTCGGCCTGCGCGGCGCGCGGGGCGATCAGCGCCACGTCCTGCCCCGCGAGGTAGTGCGAGCGCGCGCCGGGCCAGTGGCCGTCGCCGAACAGGATGGCGCAGTCGAGCTCGGGCCGCTCGAAGTCGTAGCCGTGCACGAAGGGCACGAAATGCAGCGTGATCTGCGGGTGGCGCTGCTGGAAATCGGGCAGGCGCGGAATCAGCCACTTGGCGCCGAAGGTGGGCAGGGTCGACAGGTGCAGCGCACCGCCACCGTCGCCGCTGGTGATGAGCTCCAGCGTGGCCGCCTCCAGCTGCGCCAGCAGGGCGCGCACCGCCTTCTCGTAGCGCTCGCCGGCGGGCGTGAGCGCCAGGCGCTTGCGGCTGCGCTCGAACAGCGGCGCGCCGATCCAGCGCTCGAGCTCCTGCACCTGCTTGCTCACCGCGCCCTGCGTGAGGTGCAGCGCCTCGGCCGCGCGCGAGACGCCGCCGAAGCGCACCACGGTGGAGAAGGCGCGCAGCAGGTTCAGGGGCGGGTTGAGGCGTCGCAGCGGCATGGGGGAGCCCATCAAGTCATTCCAGATTGGAATGATATCGGGTATATCCTTTGCTTCAGGTGAGCTGCAGCTTTGCACATTCACTCATCGTTCCATTGGAAGAACCCTCATGCAACGTCGTCATTTCCTCTCCACCCTGGCTGCTGTTTCTTTCGCCCCAGGAATATCCTTTGCCCAAGGCAAGCCGATCCGCCTGGTCGTGCCCTTCCCACCCGGCGGCGCCACCGACATCACGGCCCGCGTGCTCTCCGAGCCCCTGGCCAAGATCCTCCAGCAGCCCGTGGTGATCGACAACCGCGCCGGCGCGGGCGGCTCGATCGGCATGGCCGAGCTGGCGCGCGCCGCGCCCGACGGCCTGAGCTTCGGCGTGGCCACGCTGTCCACGCACGGCGTGAACCCGGCCGTGTACCAGAAGCTGCCCTACGACCCGATCAAGGGCTTTGCCGCCGTGACTGAACTGGTGAAGGCGCCGGGCGTGATCGTCATCAACCCGGCCGTGCTGCCGGTCGGCAGCTTCGCGGAACTCGTGAAGTACCTGAAGGCCAACCCCGGCAAGGTGTCGTACGCCTCGCCGGGCAACGGCACCATCGGCCACATGTGGGGCGAGCTGTTCAAGAGCAGCACCGGAACCTCGATGGTGCACATCCCCTACCGCGGTGCGGGCCCGGCCATCAACGACGTGCTCGCGGGCCAGGTGCCGGTGTACTTCGACCAGGTGGCCTCGTCGCTGCCGCACGTGAAGGCCGGCAAGCTGAAGGCGCTGGCCGTGTCCTGGAGCGGCCGCCTCGACGTGCTGCCCGAGGTGCCGACCTACGGCGAGCTGGGCTACGCGGCCAGCAACGACCCCTCGTGGTTCGGCATGATCGCGCCCGCCGGCACGCCGCCCGAGCTGGTGCTGCGCATGCAGCAGGCCGTGGCCACGGCGCTGAAGGACCCCGCGGTGCGCGAGCGCCTGGCGCTGCAGGGGCTGTACGCCTCGGGCACCACGCCGGCCGAGTTCACGAAGCAGATCGCGAGCGAGATCGAGAAGATGAAGAAGGTGGCCGCCTTCGCGCGCATCCGATTGGACTGACCGACACCGCCTATGCATCCAGTCCTGAAACTGATTCAAACCCGCGCCCAGGTGACCAGCGTCGCCGGGCACACCCCGCTGGTGCTGGACTCCCCGCACAGCGGCACCGTCTACCCCGAGGACTTCCGGCCCGTGTGCGAGCTCGCCACGCTGCGCCGGGCCGAGGACACCCACGTCGAGAAGCTCTACGCCTTCGCGAGCGACATGGGCGCCGCCTGGATCGAGGCGCACTTTCCGCGCAGCTACCTCGACGCCAACCGCGACATGACCGAGGTCGACACCACCATGCTCGACGGCCCGTGGACCGACCCGGTGTCGACCGACCCACGCGTGCTGTCCAAGGTGCGCCTGGGCAAGGGCCTGATCTGGAAGCTCACCGACGAGGGCCTGCCGATCTACGACCGGCCGCTCACGGTGGCCGAGGTGCGCCAGCGCATCGACCAGTGCTGGCGCCCGTACCACGCGGCGGTGGCGCAGGCCATCGACGACGCGCATGCGCGGCACGGCTACAGCATCCACATCAACTGCCACTCGATGCCCGCCATCGCGGGCAGCCACGCCACCGACTTCCCGGGCCTGGCGCACGCCGACTTCGTGATCGGCGACCGCGACGGCAGCACGGCCGACCCGGCGCTGTCGCACAGGTTGTGCGAGCACCTGCGCGCATGCGGCTACAGCGTGGACTACAACCACCCGTACAAGGGCGTGGAGCTGGTGCGCCGCCACGGCAACCCGGCGGCGAACCGGCACAGCATCCAGGTCGAGATCAACCGCAAGCTCTACATGGACGAGGCCACGCTGGCGCTCGACGAGGCCGGCGCGGCGCGGCTGCAGGCCGACCTGCGGTCGATGGTCGAGATGCTGCTGGCGACCGACCCGCGCGTGGCAGGCTGAACAACGCAGCCCCTGCAGGGGCTGGTGTCTTTGTTACAGGGCGGCCGGAGCCCCCGGCCTATAGTGGGACGTCCTTAGTTTTCTGGAGTCCTGCCGTGAAGTCGATCCTTGCCGCCCTCGCCGTCCTTGCGACCGGTCTGCTGGTCTCGGGCTGCGCCGGCACCGCGCCGTCGCCGTCTTCTTCCTCCACGTCTTCATCGGGCAGCGGCGTGACGGTGTTCGGCACCATCGACGCCGGCGTCAGCGGCACGACGAACAAGTCGTCGCGCTGAGCGAGAGCCTCAGGCGACCGTCGCCAGGTAGCCCCGCAGCGCATCGCGCAGCTGGCGTGACAGCGTCTGCAGGTCGGGCCGCCCGCCCGTGCCGATGTGGGTGTGCGCGACCAGGCCGTAGATGATGGTCTGGCACACGCGCGCCGCTTCCTTCTTCTGCGGGGCGTCGGCCTTCACGTCGCCCGCCGCGTCCAGCACGCCCACCCATTCGGCCACGAAGCGGTCGTACATCTTGCGGTAGGCCTCGGGGCTGGAGAGGTGGCGCTCCAGCAGGTAGTGCGCGCCCCAGGCCACGGGCTGCGTGCGGTGCGCGTCGAGCTGCGCATCGATCACCGCGTCGACGATCTCGCGCCACGGCCGGCCTTCGTTCGCGGCCACGACCGCGCGCATGTCCAGCAGCAGCGCCTTGGAGCGCAGGTGCAGGCACACGCGCGCCAGGTCCTCCTTGTTTTCGAAGTACTCGTAGAAGCTGCCCAGGCCCGTGCCCGCCACGGCCACGATCTCGCGGATCGTGATGGCGGCGTAGCCCTTCTCGACCAAAAGCCGAACAAAGGCTTCCTGCAAGGCCTGCGAGGTGTGGCGCGCGCGGGACTGGCGCGGCTTCCTCCTCGGGGCGGCGGCGGGTGCGCGGGCGCCGGTCATGGCCGCCGAACCCGAACACCTTGGGGGCGGGTTGTTCCTAGAATTTTTGATCCCATCGAAAGGCATTCTGCAATGACCTCGCCCGACCGCGCCCCCGAGACAACGCCCCCCGCCGTCTACACCGGCGAGGGCGACGCGTGGCTGCCCGACGCGCTCTCGCGCGGCCCGTGGGACCCGCGCGCGCAGCATGGCGGCGCGCCCGCCGCGCTGCTCGCGCACATCGCCGAACGCGCGGCGCCCGGCCCCGGCTGGCAGCTGGCGCGGCTCACGCTGGAGCTGGTGAAGCCGGTGCCGGTGGCGCCGCTGACCACGCGCACGCAGTCGCAGGCCTCGCGCGCCACGGTGCGCGTGGGCATCGAACTGCTCGCGGGCGACACGGTGGTGGCCCGCGCGCACGCGCTGCTGCTGAAGACCTCGCCGCTGACCTTGCCGTCGAACCTGCCCGCAGGCGACGCGCCGCGCGAACTGTTGCCGCGGCCCGACGACTGCACCGAGCGCCTGCGCATTCCCGGCCTGCCCGACGGCCTCTCGTTCCACCAGACCGCGGTCGAATCGCGCCTGGCGCAAGGCGACATCGCGCAGCCCGGCGCGGGCGCCGCGTGGTTCCGGCTCGCGGTGCCGCTGGTGCGCGGCGTGGCCACCTCGCCCGCGATGCGCGCGGCGGCGGCGGCCGACTTCGGCAACGGTCTGAGCTGGGTGCTGTCGCCCGCCGACTTCCTGTTCTCGAACGCCGACCTGAGCCTGAACCTGTTCCGCGTGCCCGAGGGCGAGTGGATCGGCCTGCGCGCCAGCACCGAGATGCACGCCGGCGGCGCGGGCCTCACCGTGTCCCACCTGTACGACACGCGCGGCCTCATCGGCCTCGCGACCCAGACGCTGGTGGTGCGCGAACGCGCCGCCGCCGCCTGAACACGCCCCTCTTTCACCGCTTCACGGAGACAACGCCATGACCATTCCCGGCATCCATCCCGACAACCAGGTCCCCGAGCTCAAGGACTACAACGTCTACACCAGCGACCCCGCGCTGCGCGGCGCGGTGGGGCGCGGCGGCGCCGCCTGGCGCGACGACGAGCTGGTGCGCCAGGGCGCCGAGTACGGCGCCGAGGCCACGCTGCGCGCCGCCGAGGACGCCAACCGCCACGAACCCGAGCTGCACACGCACTCGCGCACGGGCACGCGCATCGACAGCGTGCAGTTCCACCCCGCGTGGCACACCATGATGTCGATCGCGCGGCGCAACGGCATCGCCAACCTGCCGTTCTTCGACGAGCGGCCCTCGGCCTGGGTGGGCTACGGCGCCTCGCTGTACATGCACAGCCAGATCGAGTCGGGCTCCACCTGCCCGACCACCATGACCAAGGCCTGCATCCCCGTGATGCGCCGCAACGCCGCGCTGTACGCCGACCTGCGCGACAAGCTCGCCGCCCACGTGCACGACCCACGCGACATTCCGCTCGAGGGCAAGACCTCGATGACCGTCGGCATGGGCATGACCGAGAAGCAGGGCGGCAGCGACGTGCGCACCAACACCACGCGCGCGGTGCCCGCGGGGAGCATGGCAAGTGGCCCGTGGGGCGAAGAGTTCCTCATCACCGGCCACAAGTGGTTCTTCTCGGCGCCGATGTGCGACGGCCACCTGGTGCTGGCCAAGACCGACGAGCACGGCTCCTCGTGCTTCTTCGTGCCGCGCTGGCGGCCCGATGGCAGCAAGAACGCGATCCACATCCAGCGCCTGAAGGACAAGGTCGGCAACCGCTCCAACTCCAGCAGCGAGGTCGAGTTCAAGGAAGCCTGGGGCGTGCTCGTCGGCGACGAGGGCCGCGGCATCCCGACCATCATCGAGATGGCCACCGTGACGCGCCTGGACTGCGCGCTCGCCAGCGCCGGCTTCATGCGCCAGGGCTTCGCGCAGGCGCTGCACTACACGCGCAACCGCTTCGCCTTCGGCAAGGCGCTGGTCGACCAGCCGGTGATGACCGAGCTGCTGGCCGACATGGCGCTGGAAACCGAAAGCGCCACGCTGCTGGCGATGGAGCTGGCCTCGCGCTTCGGCTCGCCCGCGCCGCTGGACACCGCCTGGCGCCGCCTGCTCACGCCCGCCGCCAAGTTCTGGAACTGCAAGCGCGCGGTGGCGCTCACCGGCGAGGCGATGGAGGTGTTCGGCGGCAACGGCTATGTGGAAGACGGCCCGATGGGCCGCCTGTTCCGCGAGGCGCCGGTCAACTCGATCTGGGAAGGCTCGGGCAACGTGATGTGCCTGGACGTGCTGCGCGCCGTGTCGCGCAACCCCGACGACGCGCACCTCGTGCTCGACCACCTGCAGGAAGTGACCGCCGGCGAAGCGCGCCTGCAGGCCGAGGTGCAGGCCCTGCGCCAGATGGTGCAGCTGGCGCCGCAGGACCTGGAACGCCAGGCGCGCCGCTTCACGCAGCGGCTGGTGCGCGCGGCGCAGGCCGGCCTGATGCTGCAGCACGCGAGCCCGCTCGCGGCGGCCGCGTTCGTGTCCAGCCGCTTCGATCCCGACTGGGGCCCCGTGACCGGCATCAGCGCCGGCACCAGCGACCCCGGCGCGCTGGTGCGCGCCGCCTGGCACTGAGCGCGCGGAGACGACACGGATGGATTTCGTTTCCCTGCTCGACCAGCACGCCCGCACCCAGCCCACCCACGAATGCCTGCGCGCCGCGGGCCGCGCCTGGACCTACGCCGAGTTCGCCGACCTCTCGCGCCGCGCCGCCACCGTGCTGCGCGCCCAGGGCGTGGGCGCCGGCGACAAGGTCGCGCTGCTGTGCTTCAACACGGTCGGCTTCGTCGCCGCGATGTTCGGCGCCTGGCGCCTCGGCGCGGCCGTGGTGCCGGTCAACCACAAGCTGCAGGCGCCGGAGATCGACTACGTGCTGGCCCATGCCGGCGTGCGCCTGTGCGTGGCCGACGGCACGCTCGCCACGCAGGTCGCCGCGCGCATCGCGCACCGCTGCGACTGGCTCGCGACCGACAGCGCCGCCGACGGCCTGCCGATGTTCGACGCGCTGATGGCGCAGGCCGCGCCGCTGGGCGACGACGCCCCGGCGCCCGGCACCGACACGCTGGCCCAGGTGCTCTACACCTCAGGCACCACGGGCAAGCCCAAGGGCTGCCTGCACAGCCACCGCAACGTCTTCATGGCGGCGGTGTGCACGGCGGCGGGCATGTCGCTGTCGCGCAACGAGCGCACGCTGGTCGCGATGCCGGTGTGGCATTCGTCGCCACTCAACAACTGGCTGCTGGGCACGCTGCTGATGGGCGGCACCGTGGTGCTGCTGCGCGAGTACGCGCCCAAGGCCTTTCTCGACACGCTGGCCGAGGAGCGCATCACCTTCACCTTCGGCGCGCCCATCGCCTTCCTGGCACCGCTGTCGGTGGTGCCCGATGTTGCGCGCTACGACTTCAGCGCGATGCGCCTGTGGGCCTACGGCGGCGGCCCGCTCGGCGCCGACATAGCGCGCAAGCTGGCCGACAGCTACCGCAGCGACCGCTTCGTGCAGGTCTACGGCATGACGGAGTCGGGCCCGCTGGGCACCGTGCTCTACCCGGAAGACGCGATCGCCAAGGCCGGCTCCATCGGCCGCGCGGGCGTGCCCGGCGTGGCGATCGAGGTGCGCCACCCCGACGGCCGGCGCTGCGGCGCGGGCGAGGTCGGCGAGATCCACCTGCGTTCGCCGGCCGTGATGCAGGGCTACCTCGACAACCCGCAGGCGAGCGCCGAGGCCTTCGACGCGCAAGGCTGGTACCGCACGGGCGACCTGGCGCGGGTGGACGAAGACGGCTTTTTGTTCATCGTCGACCGGCTGCGCGACATGATCATCACGGGCGGCGAGAACGTCTATTCGAAGGAAGTGGAAGACGCGCTGGGCGCCCACCCCGACGTGCAGGACGTGGCCGTCATCGGCCGCCCGCACCCCGAGTGGGGCGAGACCGTGACGGCGGTGCTGGTGGCGCGCGGCGGACGCGCGCTCGAAGCGCGCGAGCTGGTGCGTTTTCTCGAGGACCGGCTGGCGCGCTACAAGATCCCGCGCATCTTCGAAGTGCGCGAGAGCCTGCCGCGCACGGCGACGGGCAAGCTGCTGAAGCACCTGTTGCGCGACGCGGCGTGAGCGTTGGGCAGTGCAGTCGTTGATCGACCGGCACAACGACAGCGCTCAGCGGGCGCAGGACACTGGGTGCTTCCCGCAGCGAAATCAAGGAGGAGGCCGCAGGCCGGGGGACATTCGCGGAGGGAAGTACCCGGTGGCCTGTGCACGCGCCCCGAACAGCAGCGCCGTCAGCGCCGCAACAACGCCTGCCGCAGCAACCGCGCCGCCCGGTTGCGAATCCGCCCCTGCATCTCGCGCATGCTGGTGCGCGGTGCCACGCGGGCGGTGGCGCAGGCCCACAGGAAGTCGTGCAGGATCGGCGTGTCGTCCACGGTCTCGGTGCTGCCGTACTTGTGAAACTCGGGGTGCCACTGGGTCGCCGCGATGTAGCCGCGCCCCTTCTCGGGCCGGCGGCGGATCGCCTCGGGCACGCGGTCGGGCAGGCTCCAGGCCTCGATCTCGAAGCCGGGCGCGAGCCCCTTGATGCCCTGGTGGTGGATGCTGTTGACGCGCGCCGTGCGCACCTCGGGGTACAGCTTCGCCAGGCGCGTGCCCTGCACGATCTCGATCTGGTGGAAGTTCTGGTCGTAGGTCACCGGGTCGCGGTGGCGCACCGTCTCGGGGTGGCCGTGCTGTTCCTCGATGTCCTGGTAGAGCGTGCCGCCAAAGGCCACGTTGATCAGCTGCAGGCCCCGGCACACGCCGAAGATCGGCTTGCCGGCCTGCTCGAAGGCCTCGACCAGCGCCAGGTCGTACAGGTCGCGGATCTGGTCGCCGATCCAGGCGTCTTTCAAGGGCTCTTCGCCGTAGCTGCCGGGCCAGACGTCGGCGCCGCCGTGCATCACCACGCCGTCGAGCCACTCGGCGTAGTGCGACAGCTTGGTGTCGCCGCGCGCCGTCTCGCCCGTGGGGCAGGGCACCATCACCACCATCGCGCCGGCCGACATGAGCCAATGCGCGATCGATTGTTCGACGTACTGCAGCGTCTTGTTCGTGAAAAGCGAGCGGGCCGGGTCGGCGTGCGAGAAGCAGGCGGACAAGCCGATCTTGAGCCGGGCGGCGACAGGCTGAGACATGTCGATGGGTTCCCTGTGGACAAAGTTCATTGTGCGCCCATCGAACTTCGGTCGTGTGTCAGCCGAACCCCCGAAGTATGCTGTGCGGCGCATCAGGAGACACGCATGAAGACGATCAAGGGGCCGGGCATTTTCCTGGCCCAGTTCGCGGGCGACACGGCCCCGTTCCACTCGCTCGACGCCATCGCCGGCTGGGCCGCGGGCCTCGGCTACAAGGGCGTGCAGATCCCCAGCTGGGACACGCGCCTCATCGACCTGAAGCGCGCCGCCGAGAGCAAGACCTATTGCGACGAGATCAAGGGCCTGCTCGCGAGCCACGGCCTGGAGATCACCGAGCTCTCGACCCACCTGCAGGGCCAGCTGGTCGCGGTGCACCCGGCCTACGACGCGGGCTTCGACGGCTTTGCGGCGCCCGAGGTGCGCGGCAACCCCGTCGCGCGCCAGCAGTGGGCGGTGCAGCAGCTGCACCACGCGGCCATGGCCTCGGCGAACCTCGGGCTCACGGCGCACGCGACCTTCTCCGGCGCGCTGGCCTGGCCGTACCTGTATTCGTGGCCGCCGCGCCCGGCCGGCCTTATCGAGGAAGCCTTCGACGAACTGGCGCGCCGCTGGCGCCCGATCCTCGATGCCTTCGACGCCGTGGGCGTCGACGTGGGCTACGAGATCCATCCCGGCGAAGACCTGCACGACGGCGTGAGCTACGAGATGTTCCTGGAGCGCGTGGGCAACCACCCGCGCGCCTGCCTGCTGTACGACCCGAGCCACTTCGTGCTGCAGCAGCTCGACTACCTGGCCTACATCGACCACTACCACGAGCGCATCAAGCTCTTCCACGTGAAGGACGCCGAGTTCAACCCGACCGGCAAGCAGGGCGTGTACGGCGGCTTCCAGAGCTGGATCAACCGCGCCGGGCGCTTCCGCTCGCTGGGCGACGGGCAGGTCGACTTCAAGGCCATCTTCTCGAAGATGGCGCAGTACGACTTCCCGGGCTGGGCGGTGCTCGAATGGGAGTGCTGCATCAAGCACCCGGAAGACGGCGCGCGCGAAGGCGCCACCTTCATCCGCGACCACATCATCCGCGTGGCCGACCGCGCCTTCGACGACTTCGCGGCGGGTGGGGCGGACGTGGCGGCGAACCGGCGGATGCTCGGGATCTAACTCGTCGAACGGATCGCGTCGTCGAGTATTTCCAGGCCGCGATCGATTTCTTCCGGCTTCACATTCAGCGGCGGCGCGATGCGCCACACGGCCGCCATGCCGCCGACGGCCACGATGTTCATGCTCAGGCCGCGCGCCATGCAGGCATCGGTGATGGCGCGGCCGCGCTCGGCGTCGGGTTCGCGCGTCTCGCGGTCTTTCACCAGCTCCACGCCCTGCAGCAGGCCGTGGCCGCGCACGTCGCCGATCACCTCGTGCCGCGCCTTCAGCGTGGCCAGGCCCCGGCTCAGCCGCTCGCCCATGGCGGCGGCGCGCTGGTTGAGCCCTTCTTCCTCGAGCACGTCGAGCACCGCCAGCCCGACCTCGGCCGGCAGCGGGTCGGACACGTGCGAGGTGACGTGCACGAAGCCCTTCTCGTGGCAGTCCTGTTCGATCGCTTCGCTGGTGACCGTCGCGCCGATCGCCAGGCCGCCGCCCAGCGTCTTCGACACGGTAAGGAAGTCGGGCACCACGCCCGCCTGCTCGAACGCGAAGTTGCTGCCCAGGCGCCCGAAGGCGGTCTGCGCCTCGTCCAGGATCAGCAGCATGCCGCGCTCGCGGCACTTGGCCTGCAGCTTCGGGAAGTAGCCGGCGGGCGGCACGATCACGCCGCCCGAGCTCAGCACCGGCTCGGCGATGAAGGCCGCGAGCGAGCCGCTGGACTGCGCATCGACCATGTCGAAGCCGACGTCGAGGCAGGTGGTGTCGCAGGCATCGCGGCAATGGCGGATGGGGCAGCGGTAGCAGTTCGGCGCGGGGATCGACATGGTGCCGGGCTTGCGCGGCCCGTAGTCGACGTGGTGCCGGCCGGCGAAGGTGAGCGCGGCCATGCCGCCGTTCACGCCGTGCCAGCCGCCGTTCAGGCCCACGATCTCGTAGCGGCCGGTGGTCACGCGGGCCATGCGCGCGGCGGCCTCGTTGGCCTCGCCGCCGGTGGACAAAAACAGCGATTTCGACAGCGACGGCGGCAGCATCGCCGCCAGCCGCCCGGCCAGCGCCGGCACGGCCGGCCCGACGAAGCCGCTGTACAGGTGCAGCGCGCCCTCGCAGGCCTTCTCGATGGCCGCGACGATGCGCGGGTGGTTGTGGCCGATGGTGGCGCACATCTGGCCCGAGGTGAAGTCGAGGATCTCGCGCCCGCTCGCGTCCCACAGCGTGGCGCCGCGCGCCTTGACGATGACATGCGGGCTCAGCCCCATGCCGTAGCGCACGAGGTGCTTGCTGACCACGGGGTCGTAGGTTGCGCCTTCGGCCATCGGATGCTCCTTGTTCGTCGGGGGAGCCCCAGCGTAGCCATCGGCCGCGAAATCCGGTGTCGTTGTGCGGGCCCGAAAACGAAGCCGATTGCGCGCACCTTGCGCCACACTGGCGGCACCATGAAAACCGGCACCCTCGATCGCATCGACCAGTGCATCCTGGCCGAACTGCAGGCCGACGCGGGCCTGCAGAACCAGACGCTGGCCGAGCGCGTGAACCTCTCGCCCTCGGCCTGCCTCAAGCGCGTGCAGCGGCTGCGACGCGCGGGCGTGATCCGCGAGGAGGTGGCCATCCTCGATGCCGCGCGCGTGGGCTTTCCGGTGCTGGTGATCTCGCGCGTGTCGCTGCGCAGCACCACGCGCGAGGCGATCGGGGCCTTCGAGCGCAAGGTGCATGCGCTGCCGCAGGTGCTGCAATGCCACTGCGTGGCCGGAGAGACCGACTTCGTGCTCGTGATCTGCGCGCGCTCGTTGCCCGACTACCAGGCCTTCGCACAGGAGCAATTGGGCGACGCGCTGGAGCTGGAGAACTACTCGAGCGACATCGTGCTGTCGACCACCAAGTTCACGACGCGGCTGCCGCTGGACAGCGCCTGAGCCGACGCGCTACAGCAGGCGCACCAGCCGCCGGATCGCGCCGTCGATCTGCGGCTCGGCGATCAGGCCGAAGCCGAAGGCCAGCCCGTTGGGCGCTTCGGGCGCCTGTGGATCGAGTGCGAAACGCGACAGCGGCGGCAAGGTGATGCCGGCCGCCGCGGCGCGTTCGACCACCGCATGGTCCCGCGCGCCGCCGTGCAGCCAGGCCGACAGGTGCAGGCCGGCGTCGGACGGAATCGCCTCGAGCCGGCCCGCGCCGTGGCGCGCCAGCGCGTCGAGCAGGGCGCTGCGCCGTGCGCCGTACAGCTTGCGCATGCGGCGGATGTGGCGCGCCAGGTGCCCTTCGGCGATGAAGGCTGCGAGCGCCTCCTGCCCGAGCACCGGGCCGTGCCAGTCGGCCAACTCGCGCGCCCGCACCAGCGCCGCGCGGGCCCAGGGCGGCGCCACCACGAAGCCCAGGCGCAGTGCGGGAAACAGGCTCTTGGAAAAGGTGCCGACGTAGAACACCGAGCCGGCGCGGTCGAGCGTCTGCAGCGCGTCGAGCGGACGGCCGGCAAAGCGGAACTCGCTGTCGTAGTCGTCCTCGATGAGCACGGCATTGCGCGCCCGCGCAAAGGCCAGCAGGGCGGCCCGGCGCGGCGGCGACATCGCCACGCCGGTGGGGAACTGGTGCGAGGGCGTCACGCAGACCACGCGCGCCTCGGGCGGGATGCGGTCCACGCACAGGCCTTCGTCGTCGGTCGGCACCGTGACCACCTTCGCGCCGGCGGCCAGCATGGCCTCGCGCAGCGAGGGATAGAACAGCTGCTCGACCGCCACCACCGTGCGCCCCGGCACCACCAGGATGCGCGCGAGCAGCCCGAAGGCCTGCTGCGCGCCGGCCGTGACCACGATGTCGTCGGCCGTGCAGCCGACCGCGCGCGTGAACGACACGTGCGCCGCGATCGCCTCGCGCAGGGCGCCCTGGCCCTGCGGGTCGGCGTAGTCGGCGGTCTGGCGCGCCACGCGGCGCAGCGCGCGGTCGGACAGGCGGCGCCAGATGTCGAACGGAAAGGCGCCGACGTCGGGCAGGCCGACGCGGAAGTCGTCGCGCGCGGCCCGCGGCTGCAGGGTGAGGGCGAGGTCGGCGCCGGGCACGTTCAGCGGCACCAGCCGCGGATCGCGCCGGGGCGCGGTGCCCGCCTCCTTGGGCCCGGCCCGGCCGCGCCGCAACGCGGGCAGCGTGTCGGCCACGAAGGTGCCGGAGCCCGGACGCGCCAGCAGGTAGCCCTCGCTCAACAGCAGGTCGTAGGCCGCCAGCATGGTGTTGCGCGACACGCCCAGCCGCTGCGCCAGCGCGCGCGTGGCGGGCAGGCGGGCGCCGGGCTGCAGCCGGCCGTCGAGGATGGCGTCGCGCAGCTGGCGGTGCAGCGCGCGCAGCAGGTCGCGCGAACCGGCGGCCGGCAGGCGCAGGGCAAGCTCGAAAAGTGGCTCCATGATCTTTGTCGATTGTGGTTCTTTTGAAGAGCCGCCTGCAATCCTATTCTGGAGGCCTTGGAACACCCACCCATGGAGTCCTTCACCATGCAAACCACTCCTGAAACCTCACCGCAACCGCCCGCCGAACGCCTGCCCCTGCCCCTGGGCCTGGCCTGGCTCGCGCTGGGCGCCTTCGCCATCGGCACCGAAAGCTTCATGGTCGCCGGCCTGCTGCCGGTGCTGGCGGCCGACCTGCAGGTCAGCGCCGCGCGGGCCGGCCAGCTGGTGCTGCTGTTCGCGCTGAGCTATGCGATCGGCTCGCCGCTGATGGCCGCGCTGCTCGCGCGCTTCGGGCGCCGCCCGCTGCTCATCGCCAGCCTGGCGACGTTCGCGGGCCTCACGGCGGCGGCCTCGATGGCGCACGGCATCGCGCAGCTGGCCCTGGCGCGCGTCGCGCTCGGGCTGGTGGCGGGCGTGTTCCTGCCGACGGCCAGCGCGGTGGCGGCGGCGATGGTGTCGCCCGCGCTGCGCGGCCGGGCGCTGGCCATCGTGACCGGCGGCGGCACCGTGGCAGTGGCGCTCGGCGTGCCGCTGGGTGCCTGGATCGCGGGCTGGGGCGGCTGGCGCACGGCCTACCTGCTGATCGCCGCGGTGGCGGCGCTGGCCACCTGGGGCCTGTTCGTGGGGCTGCCGCGCACGCTGGCGCAGGCCCCCACTGACGCGGCCCCGCGCACCTCGGCCTTCGCCGTGGCGCGCGAGCCCGGCGTGGCGCCGGCGCTGCTGGCCACGGTGCTGTGGGCCACAGGCGGCTTCAGCTTCTACACCTACATCGCGCTGTTCCTCGGCCACACGCTGGGCTTCGGGGCCGAGGGCGTGGGCGCGGTGTTCTTCGCGATCGGCGTGGCCGCGGCGCTGGGCACCGCGACCGGCGGCTGGGCCACCGACCGTTTCGGCGCCGACCGCATGGCGCGGGGCTTCGCGCTCGCGCTGGTGGTGATCATGGGCGGGCTCTCGTTCGCCGCGCAGATGCTGCCGCGCGGGCTGGCGCTGCCGCTGATCGTGGGCCTGTCGGCGCTGTGGGGCTTCGCCGGCTGGGGCTTCGGGCCGGCGCAGGCGGTGCGGCTGATCCGGCTGGCGCCCGAGCGCGCACCGATGACGCTGTCGCTCAACGCCTCGGCGGTCTACCTGGGCATCGCGGCGGGCTCGGGGCTGGGCGGCGCGACCATCGCGTGGTTCGGCGTGAGCGCGGTGGGCTGGGTGGGCGCCGCCGCCCAGCTGGCGGGGCTGGTGCTGCTGTGGCGCGCGGCGCGGCGGGCCCGGTCGGCCACGCCTGCGGCGTCGACGGCACCGGCCTGTGCCTGATCCTGCGGCGGGTTGCTATATTTTCAATAGCTACATTGATAGAATGGATGGCCCTTCGGGGCCTTTTTCATGCGGGCGTTGTTTTTAAGACAAGCAACTGTCATGCCCTGCAAGCTATAATGTCGGGTTCGTTTCGATACCACGACGAAGAATTTCGTCACCCCCGCCGGCCGATCTGCGTTGCCATCTGAATCCGGGTTCCAGGATTCATCAGGCTTCTCGTTTCCAGCCCTCGGGCCACGCCGGCTTTCACAGTGTGTTGGAGCGCCAGACCGGGCGCCCATGAATGCCACCACTGCCTTCGTTCCTGTTGAAGCGAATCGCGCGTGCGGCGCGTCCGTTCTCACTAATTTTTCGGCATTGCGCGCCCCGCACCGGCACGCAGCGCCCCAGGCTTCATGGACACTTTCGCAACAGCATCGCGGTGGGCAGGTTTCTGCTTCCCGCACCGCAACGACAGATTCCTGGACGCCGGCTGACCCGCCGGCCGACTGAAACCAACACGCCCATCTTCATCTCCAACACACATCGAACGATTCAGAGGTAATCACACATGCCCAAGGAAGAACTGATCGAAATGAACGGCGCAGTGACCGAAGTCCTGCCCGACTCGCGCTACCGCGTCACGCTCGACAACGGCCACCAGCTGATCGCCTACAGCGGCGGCAAGATGCGCAAGCACCACATCCGCATCCTGGCCGGCGACAAGGTCTCGCTCGAGCTGTCGCCCTACGACCTGACCAAGGGCCGCATCACGTTCCGTCACCTGGAACGCCGCGGCCCCCCGCCGACCAACTCGGGCAACAACACGCCCCGCCGCTGAGCGACGCCCGGCCGGCCTTGCAGAGCGCCCTCCCGGAGGGGGCCCTGCAAGGCCTTTGTCTTTTCCGGGCCGTCACTTTTTCCCCTTTGCGTTTTCCTGTCTGTCTGTCTCCGGCTGCCGAACGATGAACTCCACCACCTCCCCAGCCGGCGGCCTCCAGGCCGAACCCCACGGCTTTGCCACGCTGGCGCTGTCGCCCCAGATGCTGGCCAACCTCACCCAGCTCGGCTACACGCAGATGACGGCCATCCAGGCCGCCGCACTGCCGCCCGCCTTGCTCGGCAAGGACCTGATCGCCCAGGCCAAGACCGGCAGCGGCAAGACCGCCGCCTTCGCGCTGGCGCTGCTGTCCAACCTGAACCCGCGCCGCTTCGCCATCCAGGCGATGGTGCTGTGCCCCACGCGCGAGCTGGCCGACCAGGTCACGACCGAGATCCGCCGCCTGGCGCGCGCCGAAGAAAACATCAAGGTCGTCACGCTGTGCGGCGGTGTGGCGCTGCGCGGGCAGATCGCCAGCCTGGAGCACGGCGCGCACATCGTGGTGGGCACGCCGGGCCGCATCATGGACCACCTGGAGCGCGAGAACCTCGACCTCTCGGCGCTCAACACGCTGGTGCTCGACGAGGCCGACCGCATGCTCGACATGGGCTTCTTCGACGACATCGTGAAGGTGGCGCGCCAGTGCCCCAAGGAACGCCAGACGCTGCTGTTCTCGGCCACCTACCCCGAAGGCATCGCCAAGCTCGCGCAGCAGTTCATGAAGAACCCCGAGCAGATCACGGTGCAGGCCCAGCATGAAGGCAGCAAGATCCGCCAGCGCTGGTACCAGGTGAAGGACAGCGAGCGGCTGCACGCCGTGAGCCTGCTGCTGGACCATTTCCGTCCCGTGAGCACGCTGGCCTTCTGCAACACCAAGCAGCAGTGCCGCGACCTCGTCGACGTGCTGCAGGCGCAGGGCTTCAGCGCGATGGCGCTGTTCGGCGAGCTGGAGCAGCGCGAGCGCGACCAGGTGCTGGTGCAGTTCGCCAACCGCAGCTGCTCGGTGCTGGTGGCCACCGACGTGGCGGCGCGCGGGCTGGACATCGCGCAGCTCGAAGCCGTGATCAACGTCGACGTGACGCCCGACTCCGAAATCCACATCCACCGCGTGGGCCGCACCGGCCGCGTGGGCCAGCAGGGCGGCTCGGAAGGGCTGGCGCTGAACCTGGCCAGCATGAACGAGATGGGCTTCGTCGGGAAGATCGAACAGCTGCAGGGCCGCGAGTCCGAATGGCACCCGCTCGCCGAGCTCACGCCCGCCAAGGGCGCACCGCTCACGCCGCCCATGGCCACGCTGCAGATCGTCGGCGGGCGCAAGGAAAAGATCCGCGCCGGCGACGTGCTGGGCGCGCTGACCGGCGACTGCGGCTACACCAAGGACCAGGTCGGCAAGATCAACGTCAACGAGTTTTCGACCTATGTCGCGGTGGACCGCGGCATTGCCGAAGAAGCCGCCCGCAAGCTCGGCAACGGCCGCGTGAAGGGCAAGAGCGTCAAGGTGCGCCTGCTGACACCGCAGTCGACCTGACATCCCTCCCATGCTCCTGTTTGGGCGCTTGGCAGACGAAATCTGCCGATGTGGCCTAATCGGGGGTCGAACATCTTTTTTATCCGAGCTTTCCATGCCCAAGAAAATCCGTACCGAAGCCGACCGTCTTGCCAGCCCGAAGCCGACGCCCATGCCCGGCTACACCGTGCCGCGCAACGGTGGCGGCCAGAAGATCAGCCTCGAGCGCGGCACCGCCACGCGCAGCAAGAAGAACCCGGGCAAGCGCCCGAGCAAGGGCGGCTGATCCAGCCCCCGCGGCTCTTTCTTCGGAGCCACGACGAACGCGCCCCCGGGCGCGTTTTGTCATTGGGGCCTGCCCTGCATCACGCGCCGCCATGTCCGACGACAACCAGATCTACATCCCGCCCTCGTTCTTCGCGGTCTACAGCGACGCGCGCCAGCGCCTGCGCGAACCGATCGACGTGGTGCGCGCGCGCTACGAGATCTGCGAAGACCTCGCCGGCCACCTCGTGGGCCATGCGCAGATCCAGCACCACACCGAGGTGCCGGTCGAAAGCGAGATCCTGCGGCGCATCCACGCCGGGCTCGCCACGCCGGAATCGGGCGTGTCGCCCGCCGAGGCCGGCTGGATCGTGCAGCGGCTGGCCGAGCTGCTGGGGTGGGAAGGGCCCGAGATCGCCGAGCCGGCGGGCGACTAGCCCCGCGCGCCTCACCGCGCTGCGAACCGCTCCAGCAGGAAGTCGACAAAGGCGCGCGTCTTCGCCGCCAGGTGACGCGACGGGTACACGGCGTACACCGGCGTGCGGTCGGCCTCCCAGTCTTCGAGCACGGCTTCGAGTCGGCCCGCCGCCAGTTCCTGTTCGACATAGATGCGCGGCATCAGGCTCAGGCCGAAGCCCGCGAGCACCGCGTCGCGCACGGCGATGCTGGAGCTGACCTTGTAGCGCCCGTCGATGGGCACCGCCACGCTGCGCCCGGCGCGGCGGAAGGTCCATTTGTTCGCGTGGCCCGACAGGGTGAACTGCACGCACTCGTGGGCCTTCAGGTCTTCGGGCGCGGCCGGCCGGCCGTGGGCCGCGAAGTAGCCGGGCGCGCCGCACAGCACGTGGGTCATGGTCATGAGCTCGCGCGCGACCAGGCTCGAATCTTCCAGCCGGTCGCTGCCGCGGATCGCGAGGTCGTAGCCCTCGCCGATCAGGTCGGTGCGGGTGTCCTGCAGGTTCAGCTCCAGCCGCAGGTTCGGGTGGCGCGCCATGAAGGCGGGGATGTGCGGCGAGATGCAGGTCAGCGCGAAGGTCAGCGGCGCGCTCACGCGCAGCACGCCGCCCGGGCTCGCGCCCACGGGCGCCAGCGCGGCGTCGGCCTCGTCCAGGTCGTCGAGGATGCGCGCGAGCCGTTCCACGTAGGCCGCGCCGGCCTCGGTGAGGCTCATGCTGCGCGTGGTGCGGTTGATCAGCCGCACCTTCAGGTGCGCCTCCAGCTCGGCGATGTTCTTGCTGACGGCCGCGGCCGACAGCCCCAGCTGCCGCGCGGCGCCGGCGAAGCTGCCCGCCGCGGCGGTGGTGCGAAAGACCTTGAGGGCGGTGAGATGGTCCATGGGCCGGCGCGCGATTGACGACTGTCAGTAAAGAATCAATTCATTATTCGAGCATTCACAACCACAGGTCAACGCCCTAGATTCGAGCCATGACCTCCCGCACCACCGACCTCCTGCTCACCGCGATCGCGCCCGCGGTCTGGGGCAGCACCTACATCGTGACCACCGAGCTGCTGCCGGCGAACTATCCGCTGACGGTGGCGCTGCTGCGCGCGCTGCCGGCGGGCCTGCTGCTGATGCTGATCGTGCGCCAGCTGCCGCCCCGGGCGTGGTGGGGGCGCATCCTGTTGCTGGGCGCGCTGAACTTCTCGGTGCTGTGGGCGATGCTGTTCCTGGCCGCCTACCGGCTGCCGGGCGGCGTGGCGGCCACCATCACCTCGGTGCAGCCGCTGTTCGTGGTGTTCCTCGCCGGTCTGCTGCTGGGCGCGCCGGTGCGTGCGCTGTCGGTGGCGGCGGCCGTGATCGGCATGGGCGGGGTGGCGCTGCTGGTGCTCACGCCGAACGCCGCGCTCGACGCGCTGGGCATCGCCGCGGCGCTCGCGGCGGCCGTGTCGATGGCCTTCGGCACGGTGCTCAGCCGCCGCTGGCAGCCGCCGGTGTCGGCGCTGACTTTCACGGCCTGGCAGCTGACCGCCGGCGGCCTGCTGCTGCTGCCGGTGGCGCTGTGGCTGGAGCCGCCGCTGCCCGCGCTCACGGCGATGAACTGGGTCGGCTTCGCCTGGCTCGGCCTGGTCGGCGCCGCGCTCACCTACATCGTGTGGTTCCGCGGCGTGGCGCGGCTGGAGCCCTCGGCGATCGCGCCGCTGGCCTTCCTGAGCCCGGTGACGGCCGTGATCCTGGGCTGGGCCTTGCTGGGCCAGAGCCTCTCGGGCTGGCAGATGGCGGGCATCGGCATCGTGATCGCGAGCATCTGGCTGAGCCAGCAGGCGCAGCGCGGTGCGCAGCCGGTGCCGGCGGTGCAGCCCGCACCGAGTCGTTGAGGTTTCAGCCCACAGGCGCGGCGCGGCGCAGCAGCTGCAGGTAGCCGGGCTGCACTTCCATGCGCGCGGTCGCGCCCTGGCGCTGCAGCAGGCGGTGCGCCTTCGGCAGCGCCCAGCAGGGCAGGTTGGTGAACATGTGGTGCTCGCAGTGGTAGTTGACCCAGTAGGGCGCCACGAAGATGCGTTCGAGCCAGCCGGCGTGCGTGGTGCGCGCCTGGCGCAGCGGGTCGGCCTCGTTCTGCGCCACCAGCGCATGCTCGGCGATGTTGCGCACGCGGCTCACGAGCGGCAGCCAGGTCGCCATCGGCAGCAGCCACATCAGCACCCAGGCCCACCAGAAGCCCGCCACGGCGAAGGCCAGCAGGCCCAGGCCGTTGCCGATGAGAAAACGCCTGTCCTTCGCCAGTTCGCGCCCGAACACGCGCAGCGCCGATTCGCCCAGCGCACGCTGGCGCAGGGCGTCGGCGATGTGGCCGAAGCGCTGCTTGTAGAAGGTCTGGCCGCTGAGATCGCGCACGACCTTGCGCCACATCGAGTCGCGCGAGATCGGAAAGGGCGCCGACAGCACGAGGTCCGGGTCTTCGGTCTGCTGCACGAAGCGGTGGTGCTGCAGGTGATACGGCCGGTAGTCGCGCAGCGTGGGCGAGCACAGCCAGTAGCCGACCCAGTCGTTGAGCTTGCGATTGCGGTGCAGCCCCGCGTGCGCGGCGTCGTGCATGAGGATGAACAGGCCCAGCTGGCGCGTGCCGACGATCGGCACCATGAGCGGAATCGTCCACGGCCACACGATGCCCACGAGCATCGCGGCGCCGATCACGCCCCAGCAGTGCGCCACCAGCCACAGGCCTCGCCAGGACGAGCGCGCGGTGAGCGATTGCCACTCGTCGGGGGTGAAGAAGTCTTCGGGTCGAGCGCGGGGTGCAGCGGCCATCGGGCCAGTATGCGGCGAAGGCGCCGGCAGATCACGCGTAGTTCCCCGGTGTGGGCGCCTGCGGGCGAGGCCCTTCGGCCTACTTGTCGATGATTTTGCGGGCGAAGACTTCGAGGTAGTCCATGAGCCGCTCGGCACCCGCGATGGCCGCGGCCTCGTCGCCGGTGGCGATGCCTTGGGCCAGTTCGAGGTGCGCGTTGGCGCCTTCGACGATCTCGCCCTCGTGCTGGTAGGCGTACCAGAAGCGCCGGCACTGCACGATCAGCGGCACCACCGCCTTCACCGCCGAGTCGTTGTGGCTCGCCTGGTGGGTGACGAGGTCGAGCGCGCGGTCGGCCTGCATGTAGTCGTTCAGGTCGCCGCGGCCCGCGGCCTCGACCATGGCCTCGGCGCAGCGCACGATGGCCTGGCGCTGCGGCGCGGTGGCGCGGCGCGCGGCGCAGGCCGCAATCAGCTGCTCGAGCACGCGGCGGGTCTGGATCACATCGAGGTGGTCGGCCAGGTCGATGGTCGACACCAGCAGGCCGCGGCGCGGCTGCTGCACGATGAGGCCGATCGACACCATGCGCATCAGCGCCTCGCGCACCGGCGTGCGGCCCAAGCCCGTGCGCTCGGCCAGCTCGGCCTCGACGATCTGGCTGCCGGGCTCCAGCTGCATGGTGGACAGCAGCGCCTCGATGGCGTCGTAGGCCAGGTCGGCCGCGCGGCGCTTGGGCGGGGGTCGGGGAGCGGTCTTCGGGGCGGCCATGGTGGGGATGTGGATGTGCTCGTGCGTGTGCGGATGCGGGGCCGTCATTGTCGGGCGTCGCCGGGCGCTGCGAGCCCGGCCAGTGTCTCGATGCGCACCGGCACCAGCGGCGGGCGCGGCGCGGGCGGCGTCCAGCCGAACAGGAACTGCGCCGCGTCGCCGCACACGCGCCCCTGGCAGGCGCCCATGCCGCAGCGGCGGTGCAGCTTGGCGTCGGTCCAGCCGGTGCAGGCCGAAAGCGCGGCAAAGGGCACGTCCTCGCAGCGGCACACGAGCGTGTCGGGACGGGGCAGGGCCTTGAGGTCGTCGGCCAGCGCGAAGCGGCGGTGCAGCTGGGCGGCGAAGGCGTCCCAGCGGGCGCGTTCACGGTCGTGCGCGCGGGCCTTCGCGGCCTCGCCGACGGCCGCGTGGCCGGCGATGGTGCCCTGCACCAACGCGCGCTCGCTGCCGCCGAAGCCGGTGCACTCGCCAGCGGCGTAGATGCCCGCGACGCTTGTGGCCTGCAGCGCATCGACCGCGAGCCCCGGCCCTGCCAGCGCGCAGCCGAGCAGCTGGCCGAGTTGCGTGTTGGGTGTGAGGCCGAAGCCGCAGGCGATGCGGTCGCAGGCCATCTCGACCTCGCGGCTGCCTTGGCGCAGCCGCACCGATTCGACCTGCGCCGTGCCCTGTGCCGCGACGATGCGCGACGCGGTGCGATAGTTCGCATCGGCCAGCGTGAGCGCCTGCACGGCCTTGCCGGGCCAGCGCACGAGGCTCGCACCGAAGGCCGCGACCGAGGCGAACGAGGCCTGCTCGGCGATGCGCAGCACCTGCGCGCCCGCCGCCTTGGCGGTGGCTGCAGCGGCCAGCAGCAGGGGCCCGCTGCCCGCGATGACGATACGCTCGCCCTCCACCGGCAGGCCCGCCTTGATGAGCGCCTGCAGCCCGCCCGCGCCCGTCACGCCGGGCAGCGTCCAACCGGGGAAGGGCAGCAGCAACTCGCGGGCGCCGGTGCACAGGATGAGCTTTGTCCATCGCATGCGCGTCGCGCCCTCGGCGTCTTCGAGCAGCAGCTCATGCGCAGCTGGCGCGACGACCACACGCGTGCCGCTGCGCACGCGCAGGTTCGCGTGACGTGCGAGCGCCTCGCGCCATTGACGTGCCGCCGGCGGCAGCGACGCGCCGGGGCCGTCGCGCCAGATCTGTCCGCCGGGCGCGGGGTTGTCGTCGGTCACCACGACCGACGCGCCGCTGGACGCCGCCGCCACGGCCGCGGCCATGCCCGCGGGGCCCGCGCCGACGACCAGCACATCGCAGGTTTCGAGCGTGACGCCGCTCATGCCGTCGTCTCCACGCGCATGCCCTCGGCGCACACGGTCTGGCAGGCGAGGCGGCGCCGCCCATCGATCTGCACGCGGCACTCCTGGCACACGCCCATGCCGCAGAACGGCGCGCGCGGCTGGCCCGTGACCGAAGTGCGCGCCGCGCCCATGCCGCCGGCGATGCGCAGGGCGGCGGCGACCGAACTGCCCGCCTTCACGCGCACGGGCTGGCCATCGATGTGCAGCAAGGTCCGATCGCTCATGCCCTCTCCCGCAGGCCGCGCGGCGCATATGGCGCGGCGTCGAAATCGGGCGTTGCGCCGGTCATCAGCGCCGCGAGCACGTGCGCGCTGCCCGGCGCCGTGGTCACGCCCAGCCCTTCGTGGCCGACGGCGAGCCAGAGCTTCTCGCGCCACGGGTGCCTGCCCAGCAGCGGCAGGCCGTCGGGCGAGGCGGCGCGCAGGCCGGTCCACGCACGCACGGCGTTCAGGTCGACGAGCCCCGGCAGGTAGTCCAGCGTGCGCTGCAGCATGCGCGCGAGCATCGGCGCCTCCACGGCCAGGTCGGTCGTGTCGAACTGGCGCGACGAACCCACCAGCAGCTGCCCCGTGGGCCGCGGCTGCACATTGAAGGCGACCGAGTCGCCGTCGCTGTGGTGCGCGCTGGTCACGTAGCCGAGTTCGACGAGCTGGTGGCGCACCGTGCCCGGGTAGCGGTCGGTGATGAGCAGGTGGCCCTTCTTCGGGCGGATCGGCAGCTCGCGGCACAGCGTCGTCGCCTCGATGCCGTTGGCGAGCACGACCTGCGGCGCGTGGCGGCGGCTGCCGTCGGCCAGGCGCAGCGTGCCGTCGTCTTCGATGGCCTCGACCTTCGCGTGCTCGACCTGCACCGACGCGGCGTGCTGCGCGAGCAGCCAGCGCGCCGCGTTCGGCGCATAGAGGATGCCGTCGCCCGGCACTTCGAGCGCACCCGACAGGCCGGGGCGCAACGCGGGCTCGGCGCGTGCGAGTTCGGCCGCGCCCAGCAGGCGGCTCTCGATGCCGAGCGCGCCCAGTCGCTGCTGCTTGCGTTCGGCCTCGGCCATCTCTTCGTCGTTCGCCGCGATCCAGAGCGTGCCGCAGGGGCTGTAGGCGCAGTCGGCGCCCAGGCGCGGCGCGAGCGCGCGCCATTGCGCGACCGAATGGCGGCTGAGTTCGAGCTCGGCCGCGTTGTCGTCCATCACCACCAGGTGGCCCATGCCTGCGCCGGTGGCGCCGCCCAGGCGCGCGTCGAGCACGCGCACGCGGCGCCCGGCCTGCGCCAGCGCATGGGCACACGCCGCGCCGACGATGCCGGCGCCGATGACGATGACGTCCGCGTCCATGCGCCCCGGTGTCAGAGGCGGATGCCCCAGCCGAAGGGGTCGTTGTCGTCGATGAGCAGCGTGGCCTCGGCACTGATGTGCGCGCGGCCGCGCAGCGTGGGAATGACCTGGTCGCCGTCCATCGCGTAGCTCGCCTCGAAGACGCTGCCGATCACGCTGGCCTGCCTCCACACCGCGCCCGGCGCGAGCTTGCCGTCGGCCGCGAGGCAGGCGATCTTGGCGCTGGTGCCCGTGCCGCAGGGCGAGCGGTCGTAGGCGTTGCCGGGGCACAGCACGAAGTTGCGGCTGTCGGCGCCTTGGTCATCGTTCGCGAAGAGTTCGATGTGGTCGATCTCCGCGCCGTTCGCGCCCGTGATGCCCTGCGCCGCCAGCGCCTTGCGCAAGGCGGCCGTGTAGTCGGTCAGCGCCGCGAGGTTGTCGCTCGCCACGCGCTGGCCGTGGTCGCTCACGAGGAAGAACCAGTTGCCGCCCCACGCCACGTCACCGCGCACGCTGCCGTGGCCCGGCAAGTCGACAGCCACCTGGTGCAGGTGCCGGTACGCGGGCACGTTGCGCACGCTCACCGAGCCGTCTTCGTGCAGCGTGGTCGTGACCGTGCCCACGGGCGTCTCGATGCGGTGCTCGCCCACGCCGATGCGCCCCATGTGCGCCAGGCTCGCGACCAGCCCGATGGTGCCGTGGCCGCACATGCCCAGGTAGCCGGCGTTGTTGAAGAAGACCACGCCGGCCGCCGCATCGGGCGACACCGGCTCGCACAGCAGCGCGCCGACCACGACGTCGCTGCCGCGCGGCTCGAGCACGGCGGCGGCGCGCCACTTGTCATGCTGATCGGCCAGCAGCGCGCGGCGCTCGGCCATGGCGCCTTTCCCCAGATCGGGAAAGCCGCCGATCACAAGGCGCGTGGGCTCGCCGCCCGTGTGCGAGTCGATGACCTGGATGCGTTGCATGGGTGTGGGGCTCACTCAGTAACTGGCGATCGGCACGGGGGCCGCGTTCTTGAACGTGAAGACGGTGATGGGCGCCTGCTTCATGTTGCCCTTGTCGTCGTACGCGTAGGTGGCGGCCACGCCCTTGTAGGTGGCCTTGTAGAGCTCGGCGCCGACCTTGTCGGGATCGATGGCGTTGGCCTTCTTCATCGACTCGCCGATGAACAGCACCTGGTCGTAGTACGAGGCGGCGTACGCGTCGGGGTCGATGTTGAAGCGCTTCTTGAACTTCTCCTTGAAGGCCGGGCCGCTTTGCGCCTTCTCGAGCATGGAGCCGCCCTGCGCGCAGAACACCAGGTCGTTCACCGCGTCGCCGCCGATCTTGCCGGTGGCCGGGCTGCACACCGTGTCGCCGCCCAGCAGCTTGCCGGGCACGGCCAGCTGCTTCATCTGGCGCGCCATGGGCGCGGCCTGCGGCGCATAACCGCCGAAGAAGATCGCCTCGGGCGCCTTGCCCTTCATGTTGGTCAGGATGGCGGTGAAGTCGACGGCCTTGTCGGTGGTGAACTCCTGGCCCACGATGGTGAGGCCCTGCTTCTTGGCCTCCTTGGTGAACTCTTCGGCGAGGCCCTGGCCGAAGGCGGTGCGGTCGTCGATCACGCCGACCTTCTTCACCTTCAGTTCCTTGGCCGCGTACACGGCCATGGCACCGCCGATCTGGTTGTCGCTGGCAATGATGCGGTACAGGTTCTTGTAGCCGCCCTGCGTGACCTTCGGATTGGTGCCCACGGTGGACACCAGCGTGCCGCCGTCGCTGTAGATGCGCGAGGCTGGAATGGCCACGCCCGAGCAGTACGGGCCCATGACGAACTTGACGCCGTCGTCGACGAACTTCTGCGCCACGCTGACGCCGGTCTTGGCGTCGCACTGGTCGTCTTCGGAGACCAGCTCGAACTTCAGCGTCTTGCCGCCGACGCTGAGCTTCTTCGCGTTGAGCTCCTCGATGGCCAGGCGGATGCCGTTTTCATTGTCCTTGCCCGCAAAGGCGTTGGGACCCGACAGCGGACCGCTGTGGCCGATCTTGACCACCTGCTCCTGTGCCTGCGCGGGGCTGGCCACGGCCAGGGCGACCAGGCCCGCGAGACTGAGTGAGGAAACCATGCCTGCTGGTGACTTCATGCTTCTTCCTAGGGTTGAGAGAGAACAATGAAAAACGACAGGGCCCGGCTGCATGGGATGCCTGTCTCAGTTTAAATATATTAAGCACATATCTCATGGATATCTGTGGGGCAAGCGCTCTTTCGGGCTGAGGGCTTCTGTGATATCTGTGAACGAACGGGCCATTCAGGGTGCGATCACGCCGACAGGGCACCTTGCTCCGCGAATGTCCCCCGGCCTGCGGCCTCCTCCTTGATTTCGCTGCGCAAGGCACCCCATCGACGTGATCGGGTCAGTGCGGTGGTTGATCAGTGGAGAACCAGCAGCGTGCCCCGTGCCCGGGACACTGGGTGCTTCCCGCAGCGAAATCAAGGAGGAGGGGCGAAGCCCCGGGGGACATTCGCGGAGGGAAGTACCCGGTGGCCCGGGCACGCGCCCCGAACAGGAGCGCCAACCCAGGCAAGCAAAGGTCAGTCGACCTTCGCCCCCGAAGCCTTCACCACCGCCCCCATCGCATCCCAATCCGCACGCAGCAGCTTCTGGAAGGCCTCGGCACTCTGGCTGCGCGGCTCCACGCCCAGACGCTTGAAGCGTTCCTGGATCGCCGGATCGGCCAGCACCTTGTTGGCCGCCGCGTTGATGCGCTCGACCTCGGCCTTCGGCGTGCCCGCCGGTGCCAGCAGGCCAATCCACGAATCGAAGGCGTAGCCCGGCAGGCCGCTCTCGCCCACCGTCGGCAGCTTCGGCAGGAAGGGGCTGCGCGCCTGGCCCGTGGAGGCCAGCAGCTTCACGCGCGCGTCGTCCTGGAAGCCCATCACGCCGATGCTCGACGAGATCACCGCCTGCACGCGGCCCGCGAGCACCTCGTTCACGGCCTCGCCGGTCGACTTGGTCGGGATGTGCGTCATCTGCAGCCCCGCCTTCGCGAGGAACGACGCCATCGCCAGGTGCGTGGCGCTGCCGTTGCCGGCCGAGGCGTAGTTGTACTTGCCGGGGTTGGCTTTGACCTCCTTGATGAAGTCAGCCGTGTTGGACACGTTCATGCCGCTGGCCACCGCCAGCACATAGCCCGCGTTGCCCACGTTGGCCACGCCGACGAAGTCCTTCAGCGGGTCGTAGGGCAGCTTGCTGTACAGGAAGCCCGCGATGTTGTGGCTGGCCGCCGCCAGCACCAGCGTGTTGCCGTCGGCCGGCGCCTTGGCCGCCACCGCCGCGCCCACCGTGCCGCCCGCGCCCGCGCGGTTCTCGACGATGGCGCTGCCGCCGAGCGCAACGCCCAGTTCATTGTTGAAGGCGCGCGCCACCGTGTCCTGCACGGCGCCCGTGCCGAAGGGCACGATGATGTGGATCACGCGCTGCTGCGCGTGCGCGGCGCCAAGGCCGCCCAGGGCCACGGCGGCTGCAAGCGCAGCCAGCGAACGTCGGGTGAACAGGGGAAAAGTCATCGAGGTGGCCGCTTTCATCGTCAACAAAAAAAGTCGTTTTTCAGGTGCCCGACGGCAGCCAGCGCTGCACCAGCTTCACGAAATAGCTGGCACCGATCGGGATGATCTCGTCGTTGAAGTCGAACGAGGTGTTGTGGATGATGCAAGGGCCGGGCCCGTGGCCGTCGAGCCGGTGGTCGCCGTCGCCATTGCCCAGGAAGGCGTAGCAGCCGGGCCGCGCGAGCAGCATGTGCGCGAAGTCCTCGGCGCCCATCACGGCGGGGAAGTTGTCGGTGACCATGTCGTCGCCCACCACCTCGCGCATCACGCCGGCGGCAAAGCGCGCCTCGGCCGGATGGTTCACGGTCGGTGGCGAGGAGCGGTTGAAGTACACCTCGGCCGTGCAGCCATGCGCCGCCGCCACGCCGGCCGCCACTTCGCGCAGCCGCGCCTCGAGCTTGTCGATGGCTTCGATGGAAAAGGTGCGGATCGTGCCGCCGACCGTCGCCACATCGGGAATCACGTTCGGCGCATCCGAGCCCTGCAGTTGCGTGACCGCCAGCAGTGCGCGCTCGGTGCTGGGAATGGTGCGCGCCACGATGGTCTGCAGTTGCTGCGCCAGCGTGACCACTGCGGCCACCGGGTCGATGCCGGTGTGCGGCATCGAGGCGTGCGTGCCGCGCCCGCGCACGGTGATCTTGTAGGTGTTGCTCGACGCCATCAGCGCGCCTTCGTTGAGCGCGAAGCGGCCCACGTCGCCGACGGGAAAGTTGTGCAGCCCGAAGACCGCATCACACGGAAAGCGCTCGAACAGGCCCTCGTCGATCATCTTCTTGGCGCCCGCCTTGCCCATCTCTTCGGCGGGCTGGAAGATGAAATGCACGGTGCCGTCGAAGTCACGAGGCCCTTGTTGCGACAAGTGCCAGGCCGCGGCCAGCAGCATCGTCGTGTGGCCGTCGTGGCCGCAGGCGTGCATGCGGCCGGGGTTCGTCGACTTGTGGGCGAACTCGTTGGCCTCGTGCAGGGGCAGCGCGTCCATGTCGGCGCGCAGGCCGATGGTGCGGCTGCCCGTGCCCTTGCGCAGCACGCCGACGAGGCCCGTGCCCGCGATGCCGCGATGCACCTCGATGCCCCATTCAGTGAGCAGGCTCGCGACCTTCTCGGAGGTGCGGTGCTCCTCGAAACCGAGCTCGGGGTGCGCGTGGATGTCGCGCCGGATGTCGATGAAACGGGTGGCGTGGGCGGCGAAGGCGTCGACAAGATTCATGGCGGGCGGCTGCGGGATCGTTCGCGAAAAACAGAAGCGAACGATTCTGGCGCAGCCGCCCGCGCGGCGCATGCTGGCTTACACGCGGTTCGTCGCTCAGGCCAGCCGGCCTTCCTCGCGCAACTTCGCGCCGATGCGGCGAATCTCGGCCTCGCCCCGGTCGAGCGTCGCGCGGCTCGTGTGCACCGAGTAGTGGCCCATCACCAGCTCGTGCGGATGCGGCACCGCCGAGCCGAGCACGAAAGCCGTGTCGCCCTGCGCCACGACGTCAATGGCCGCACCGGATTCCTCGAACACCGCGAGCTCGCCCGTGCCGATGGGGCCGCCGGTGCCGTCGCCCGCGTCGAGCCGGCCCGCATTCACCGCCACCCAGCCCACCGTGTGGCCGGCGGGCGGCGTGTAGCGCCAGCGTTCGCCGTCCTTCAGCTGCACGGCCAGGTAGTTCATCGGCGAGGGCGCCGGAATGGGGCTCTGCGCGGCGCCGTAGCGCCCGAGCAGCACGCGCGCTGGGCCTTCCTGCGGCACCTGCGAGGGCGCGAGGTACATGCTCTGCGCGGGCGCATTTTCTTCAGCCGCCGGCAGCGCCACCCAGAGCTGGAAGCCCTGCACGCGCGTCACGCCCGGCGCCGGTGCGCCCGTGTGCCACACGCCGTTGCCGGCGCGCATCCATTCGACGCCGCCGCCGCGCAGCACGCCCTGTTCGCCGGTCGTGTCTTCGTACAGCGTGTCGCCTTCGATGAGCCAGGTCAGCGTGGCGATGCCCGAGTGCGGGTGCAGGCCGAAGCCCTTGTGGCCGCCGTCGACGTCGAAACCGAACAGGTCGAGGAACACGAAGGGCTTGAGGTATTCGCCCAGGTCGCCGGGGCTCATGAGCCGCGTGATCGGCCCATGCCTGGCGCCGCGCGTGCGGTAGACGATGGCGCGGGTGTCGGTGGCAACAGCGGTGGTCATACAGCCTCCCTGGCGGTCTTCAGTGCGCGGGTCCACCACGCCATGTCGTCGAGCAGGCCCGTGGCCGACTGCGCCAGGTGCGGGAAGTCGTCGAAGGACTTGCCCTGCTGCCAGATGCCCAGGAACTCGACCATGCCGATGTGCACCGCATGGCGCACCGGCGCCATCTGCATCTCGACCGCGACCAACCGCAGCTGCTCCACCGCCCGCGCCGCGCCCACGCCGCCGTAGCCCACGAAGCCGATCGGCTTGCGGATGAACTCCTTGTAGGCCCAGTCGATCGCGTTCTTCAGCACCGCGCTCGGGCCGTGGTTGTACTCGGGCGTGACGATGATGAGCCCGTCGAAGGTCGCCAGCTTGGCCTGCCAGCGCTGCGCGGCCTCGTTCTTCACCGGGCCCCAGGCGGGCGCGCCGGCTTCATTGAAAAAGGGCAGCGGGTGGTCGCGCAGGTCGACCAGCTCGAAGGCCAGGTCGGTGCGCTGCTTCGCGATCTCGTGGATCCAGTGCGCGGGCTTCTCGCCGAAGCGGCCTTCGCGGGTCGAGCCGATGACGATGCCGATGCGGGGTTGTTGCTGTTGCTGTCCGGTCATGGGGTGCGTGCTCCTGAATGAAATGGGGTGGTCGAAGGCCGGAAAGGCCATGGACTGAAGGTTAGGCACGCACGCATTGATCGACTAGACGGTAGAGTCGGATTGCACTCGTCCACGAAAAGAAGGAATAGGCCTCGCCATGCTCGACCTCAACGACATCGCCGTCTTCGTGCAGGTGGTGCGCCACGGCAGCTTCGCCGAGGCCGGCCGCCGGCTGGGCCTGCCGCCCAACACCGTGAGCCGGCGCATCCAGCAGCTGGAGGCGCAGCTCGGCACCCGGCTGCTGCAGCGATCGACCCGCAAGCTCACGCTCACCGGGGCCGGGCAGGCGTTTCACGAACAGTGCGCCGAGGCGGTCGACGGGCTGGTCGAGGCCGGGCAAGCGCTCATCACTGGCAGCCAGGAACCCAGCGGTCGCGTGCGCGTGGCGGCCACGGCCGATTTCTTCGACTTCTTCCCCATGGCCTGGGTGGCCGACTTCCTGGCGGCGTACCCGCTGGTGCGCGTCGAGTTCGTGCTCAGCGACGCCAAGGCCGACCTGATCGCCGAGCAGATCGACATCGCCTTCCGCGGCGGCGCGCTGGCCGACTCGGGGTACGTCGCCCGCCAGCTGCTCGGCCCGCGCACCGACGGCCTCGTCGCCAGCCCCGCCTACCTGGCCGCGCGCGGCACCCCCGCCACGCTGGGCGAACTGGCCGACCACGACTGCGTGACCCCCGCCCATCCCAGCGGCCGCACCACCTGGCGCCTGACCGGACCCGGCGGGAAGGAAGAAGAAGTGCAGGTCGGCGGCCGCTTCAGCGGCAACACCGCGCAGGCCTTGCGCAAGGCCGCCATCGCCGGCCTGGGCATCGCGCTGCTGCCGCCGGCCATGGGGCGGCTCGATGTGGAGGCGGGGCGGCTGGTGCCGGTGCTGCCGCAGTACCAGCGCACCGGGCACGGGCTGAGCGTGGTCTACCCGAGCCGCAAACACCTGCCGCGGGCGGTGTCGGCGTTCATCGGGATGGTGACGCAGAAGCTGCGGGAGGAGGAGGCGTTGCCGGATGTGTGGCGGGCGCGGATGACCTGACTTCGGACGCAGATCGATTTCCACAGAAAATGCCCGCCATGAAAATCGAAAAAGACACCGTCGTCACCCTCAAGTACAAAGTCGCGGACGCCCAGGGCAAACTCATCGAAGCCAGCCCCGAGCCGATGGCCTACCTGCATGGCGGTTACGAAAACACCCTGCCCAAGATCGAGCAGGCGCTCGACGGCCAGGAAAAGGGCTACCAGACCACGCTGAACCTCGCCCCCGAAGACGCCTTCGGCCTGCGCGACGAGGCGCTGGTGCGCACCATTCCCAAGACCGAGTTCCCGCCCGGCGTGAAGGTCGGTGGCCAGCTGCAGGGCCGGCTCGACGACGGCACCGAGCACGTCTTCACCGTGACCAAGATCAAGGGCCCGGTCGTGCTGCTCGACGGCAACCACCCGTGGGCCGGCAAGGCGCTGAAGTTCAGCCTGCAGGTGACGGACGTGCGCGCAGCGCTGCCGGTGGAGATCGAGCACCGGCATGTGCATGGGGCGCATGGGCACCACCACTGAGTGCCGGAGTCGGTGACGAACGCCGAGGGCCGCGTGGCCCGGCGTTTCGCTTCTCCAGCTGCTTCCTAGTTACTTCTTCCAGAACCTCGGCGCCTCGCCGATTCTCTCCAGTGCCTCGCGGCACGCCGTCGCCCCCGCCGCACGGCGCGCGCTGAACCAGCCCACCGCGAACCACGCACGCGGGTCGCGCGATGCGACTTCGCGGTACAGCGCGAGCGCCACCGCTTCGTCGTTGAACGCGCCCAGTGCGTCCTGCGCGGGGCGCAGGGCCTTCAGGTAGCGCTCGGCCGCGTCCTTCTTCTTTTTGCCGCCTTCCGCCTCGGCGAACAGCGGCGCCGCGAACTCCGCCAGGTAGCGCAGGCGTTTGAGCCGCTTGCGTGCGCGGTGCTGGTGTTCGGTGGCGAGCGATTCGAAGCGCCGGCCGTCGCGCACCGCCTGTTTGTGCAGGCGCTGGAGCCGCTCGCGCAGCAGCTGAAGGGCCGCGTCGGCGGCGAGCGGTGCCGGGCCCGTCGACTCGGGCGCGATGGCGGTGAAGCCGATCAGCGACACCAGCACGTCCTGGAACGCGGCGGCGCGCACGATGTCACCGGGTGTCGATGCCTGCGCGGCAACAGCAACCGCATCGCCCACCAGCGGATCGACCTCCGGCGCGCCCGCGTCACGCAGCCGCGGCTGCGCGAGCGTCACGACCTGTTCGCGGTCGCGCAGTTCGCCGAGCGCGCGGAAGGCGTCGACCAGCGGCGGCTCCCACGCGGCGGCGTCGAAGCGGCTGGTGTCAGCGTCGAGCCCCGCCAGTTCGCGCAGCGCGGTGCGCAGGCGGCGGATGCCGATGCGCAGCTGGTGGATCTGCTCTTCGTCGGTGCTGCCCGCGGCGATCTCGCTGGCGTTGGGCAGCATCTGGTCCAGGCACGACGCGACCACGGCCTGCTGGAGGGCGCGGCCGTCGCGGCCGTGAGCGGGGAAGCGCGGCGCTTCGGCCTTCACGGCGGGCACGGTCTCCTGCTCGGCCAGCAGGCGCATGCCGCGTTCGGCCTTCGAGACGGTGCTGAACCACAGGCCGTGCTGCTGCGACCAGCGCCGCGCGAGCGCCACGAGCCCCTGCACATCGCCGCTCTTGAGTTCGAGCTCCAGCTCGCACACGGGCGAGGCGCGCTGCGCGGGCGTGCCCGCGTGCGCGACGACCTTGCCGACGTCCAGCGCCATCTCGACCACGGCGCCGGCCGGGCCGCTCACGCGCAGGTCGCGCGTGAGCCGCACGATGTCGGTCGACTGGCGCTCGACCAGCGGCACTGCGCCACCATCGGCGGCTTGCAGCAGGCGGGCCAACCGCTCGCCGACAGGCGTGCCGGCATGGCGTGCGGGGTCGATGGCGGGCGTGGCGGCGCCGGTGCCCAGATCGACGTTGTGCTCGAGCCGGTGCAGCGCGTTGTCGCCGGCGGCCTTGACGGTCTGCACCCAGCGCCGGCCCTCCTTGCGCAGCCGCAGCACCATGCCGTCGGCGACGAGGCGCTGGTCGGCAGTGTCGAAATAGCGGGCCTGCAGGCGCGTGCGCACGACGGCGCCGCGCCGCAATGCCGCCTCGACGGCCTTCAGGCGGCCGGCGGGAATGCAGAACTTGAACTCGATTTCCATGGTGTTCATGATGCCCGCTCTTTTTCCCCCTCAACGAGGTGGTGCCGGCCGATTTCCGGTGCGCTGAAAAATCATGTGGACACCGTCCATTTTCTTTGATATCTTTTGTGGACGGCGTACACAAGACGTCGGCAAACACCCCATTCACCCTTCATCAGCACAGGAAAGACACCATGGCCACCAAGCAGATCTTCGTCAACCTCCCCGTCCGGAACCTCGACAAGAGCAAGGCTTTCTTCGGCGCGCTGGGCTACACCTTCAACCCGCAGTTCACCGACGCGAACGCCGCCTGCATGGTCATCCACGAAGGCAGCATCCACGCGATGCTGCTGATGGAGGACTACTTCAAGACCTTCACGAACCAGGGCATCGCCGACGCCCGCAAGGAGAACGAGGTGCTGGTGTGCCTGTCGTGCGAGAGCCGCGCCGAGGTCGACGAGCTGGTCGCCAAGGCGGTGGCCGCCGGCGGCACGACGCCGCGCGAGCCGAAGGACTACGGCTTCATGTACGGCCACGGCTTCCAGGACCTGGACGGCCACATCTGGGAACTGGTCTACATGGACCCGAACGCCGAGATGCCCTCGCAGTGAACGTGGGGGCCGGACGATGCCCATCGTTCCATATGCGCTCTTGATCGTTGCGCGGAAGGCACCTACCGAAAGGCGGCGCCGCCCCGATATTCCTGGTTCCGGCGCGGCCCGCATGGCGGCCGTGCCTGCCTCACCAAGGAATACCGACATGTCCGACAGCAACGACAACCGCAGCGCGTCTCCCATCGTCCAGGTCCAGCCGCTCGGCTTCCCGTGGCAGACGCTGGACCCCTTCCTGTTCTGCGTTTATCACGACGACGCGTACCCGAAGGGCAACGGCCGCATGGGCCCCGAGGCCTCGCTGGCCGGCCGCCAGATCGGCCAGGACTTCAGCCGCAAGGACGGCTGGAGCATGTACCACGGCGAGACGGTGCCGGGCTTTCCCTCGCACCCGCACCGCGGCTTCGAGACGGTGACCATCGTGCGCAAGGGCCTGGTCGACCATTCCGACTCGCAGGGCGCCACGGCGCGCTTCGGTGGCGGCGACGTCCAGTGGCTCACGGCCGGCAAGGGCATCGTGCATTCGGAGATGTTCCCGCTGCTGGACGCCAGCGCGCCGAACCCGCTGGAGCTGTTCCAGATCTGGCTCAACCTGCCGGCGAAGAACAAGATGGCCGAGCCGCACTTCACGATGTTCTGGTCGGAGGCGATTCCGCGCTTCGCCTCGGACGACGCGCAGGGCGGCCGCACCGAGGTGGCGGTGATCGCCGGGCGCTTCGGCCGCGATGACGCGCAGGCCCAGGCGGCCATCGACCCGCTCGCGCCGCCGCCCGATTCGTGGGCCGCGCAGGCCGGCGCCGACCTGGCGATCTGGACGCTGCGCATGACGCCCGGCGCGCGCTGGACGCTGCCGCCCGCCACCGGCGAGGGCACGCGGCGCATGCTGTATTTCTTCAAGGGCGCCACGGCGCAGGTGGCGGGTCGGCGCGTGGACGGGCCGGCGGCCATCGAACTGCGCGCCGACGCAGCGGTGGAGCTGTGCAACGGCCCCGAGGGCGACGGCGAGTTCCTGCTGCTGCAGGGCCGCCCGATCGGCGAGCCGGTGGCGCAGTACGGCCCCTTCGTGATGAACACGCAGGCCGAGATCGCCCAGACGATGGCCGACTACCGCCGCACGCAGTTCGGCGGCTGGCCCTGGGCCGACCCGGCGCCGGTGCATGGCGCCGAGGCCGCGCGCTTTGCGCGGCACCCGGGCGGGCGCGAGGAAGTGCCGGGGGCCTGATCTGCGGGCCCAGCCGCGCGGGCCTCAGTAGCCGCGCAGCACCTCGACGCTCAGCGCGGTCATGCTCGGGATGAACTCGATCACGTCGGTGCGCGCGACGCCGCCCTGCACGAAGGGGTCGCGCGCCAGCACCGCCTCGAGCCCCTCGCGGTCGCCCGAGCGCGCGAGGATCACGCCGCCCTTGCGCGGCACCTGGCGCCCCGAGGCCACGAACAGGCCGCTGGCGTAGTGCTTCTTGAGCCAGGTGACATGCGCATCCATCAGCGCGTCGAGTTCCTCGAGCGGACGGATGTAGGTCAGGGTGACGATGAACATGGCAAAGGCAGGTCGATGCGGAAGATGACCCGATCCTATGACCTCGCCACGACCGTGGCGGGGCGAGAGTGTGTCTCGCGGGTAACTGTCGCATGCGGCATGTGCATGCCGGCCTTGTCGCCCACCGGACCTGCGCACCGGCGTGCGATCTCGTAGATTCGGCCGTTGCATTCCTCTGTTCATGTCACTTCACCGGAGACCCTGTTCCATGATCCAAGTCGTTGCCGTCATCATCGCCAAGCCCGGCCAGCGCGCCCCTCTGCTCGAAGCCTTCAAGGCCAACCGCGCCGCCGTGCTCGCCGAGGAGGGCTGCATCGAGTACGCCGCCACGATCGACGCGCAGGGCATTCCGCCGTCGAAGGCCAGCTTCGGGCCCGACACCTTCGTGGTGATCGAGAAGTGGGCCTCGCTGCCGGCCCTGCAGGCGCACGCGGTCGCGCCGCACATGGCGGCCTTCAGCGCCCAGACCAGGGAGCTCACCGAGAGCAAGCGCATCCACGTGCTCGAGCCGATCTGACCCTGCTGCGCCGCCGCCGCCTTCGCGCGCGGCGCGATGCCTGCTACCCTCGCGCCGGGGAGAAGAAGACATCTCGGACGAGGGGGTTCAAGACATGGCGATCGTCTCCAGACCGCAGGGCGTGCGCTGGCGCACCGGCGCGCTCCTGCTGGCGGCACTGGCCACGGGCTGCGCACAGCTCGGCGCGCCGCCCTATGCCGCCGACTACGAAGCGCTCGACCGGCTCGAGGCGCACAACCCCGGCAAGGTCGCGGTGGCCAAGGTGCAACCCACCGACCCCAACGACAAGATCAACACCCTGGGCCTGCGCCGCGCCAGGCTGGTGTCGCCCAGCGGCACCTTCGCCCAGTACCTCGAAGATGCGCTGATGCGCGACCTGGGCGAGATCTCCGTCTACGACCCCAAGGCGCCGACGCGCATCGCGGCGCGCATCCTCGTCAATGAACTCGACCTGGGCGTGATCAACGGCTCGGGCCGCATGGACGTCGAAGTCACCGTCACGCGCAACGCCGCGCAGACGCTGCGCAAGACCTACCGCGGCGAGATCGCCTTCGATTCGAGCTACGCCAACATCGTGGCCGTGCCCGCCGGGCAGGCCGCGTACCCGCGCTTGGTGCGGGCGCTGCTGCGGCAGGTGTATGCCGATCCGCAATTCGTCGCGGCCATCGCGCCGTCTGCGCAGTAAGGCCGGGGACGCACCATGACGCTTCTTTCTTTCCTGACACCCCGGCTGGCCGCCGTGCTGGCAACCGCCGTGCTGCTGGCGGGTTGCGCCCACCCGATCACGATGATCACCGAGACCGCACCGCCGCGGTCAACCGCCCACCTCATTCCCAAGAAGGTGGCCTACGTGATGACCGACGCACAGCGCGACCTGCAGGTGACCACCGCCGGCGGCAGCGGCGACCGCGTGAGCTACTACCCGTACCGCGACCTCGAGAAATCGATCCGCGACGCGCTGCGCGCGGTCTACCGCAACGTGGTCGTGCTGCGCACCGCCGGCGATGCCAAGGCCAACGAGGCAGCGGGCGTGTCGCTGGTGTTCACGCCGCAGATCAAGACCGATTCGAGCTCGTCCTCATGGATCACCTGGCCGCCCACCGCCTTCACGGCCGAGGTGGCCTGCGTGGTGACGGACACCGCGGGCGCCGAAGTCACGCGCGTGCGCGCGGTCGGCAACGGCACGGCGGAGTTCGGCGAGTTCAACGGCGACTACGGCCTGGCCGCCCGGCGCGCGGCCACGCGGATGACGGCGCAGCTCAGCAGCGAGATACGGCGCAACGAGAAGCTGCGCTGAGCGGCCCCGATCGTTCCCATCGCCCAATAAAAAAACGCGCCCGAGGGCGCGTTTTTCGTGGGAGCCGCGAAGTCTTACTTCGACACGACCTTCACCATCTCGAGGCACTTGTTCGAGTAGCCCCATTCGTTGTCGTACCAGCTCACGAGCTTCACGAAGGTGCCGTCCAGTGCAATGCCGGCTTCGGCGTCGAAGATCGAGGTGCGCGGGTCGCCGCGGAAGTCG